>OJAW01000593.1_pt1 | contig 24951 bp, 25 predicted proteins | sample 1589151 | NCBI WGS metagenome assembly OJAW01 (sample SAMN03283290) | human gut metagenome | biome: human-associated habitat; material: feces | host: Homo sapiens | place: Peru | collected 2012
TTCTCCGAAACACACCAAATCTCTGATTTGGATTGTGTTTCGTGAGGTTATTATACCATACAAATATAAGATTTCTGTTAATTTTTTTTCTTAACGCAGATTTTATATCCTCAGTGCTACAATGAGAGCACAAAGGAAAGGAGTGACCTCATTGGTTTTATCAAAAAAAGCCTTGCTTCAAACCGTTCTGCTTATCGGCGCAGCCGCAATGCTGTGCTTCGGAGCTCTGCGCGGAGAGGCGGATACCGTGCTGAGCAAGGCGATCAGACTGTGTCTGGAGTGTGTGGGAATTGGATAAAAAGAAATCTGTTAATAAAAAAAATTCTGACAGTAACAAAAAAACCGTATCACAATTTTTATCACGCTTTCGATTCCTTATACAAGCGGCGGCAACTCTTCTGACCAATATTCATCTGCCTAATTTTTTTAAAGGAGGAATTTATCAAGGGAAGGGAAAAGCCGTCTGTGTTCCCGGACTGAACTGCTATTCCTGCCCGGGGGCAACGGGAGCATGTCCGATAGGCTCGTTTCAGGCAGTTGTAGGGTCGTCAAAATTTGCTTTTTCCTACTACATAACGGGCTTTCTTATTCTGCTGGGCGTATTGCTGGGACGTTTCATCTGCGGCTTTTTGTGTCCGTTCGGCTGGTTTCAGGAGCTTGTGCATAAAATTCCGACAAAAAAATTATCCACAAAAAAGCTAAAGGGACTGACGTATGTAAAATATGCCGTCTTACTCATAACGGTAGTTTTACTTCCCGCCCTTGCAGTCAACGACGTCGGTATGGGAGATCCGTACTTTTGCAAATATCTCTGTCCGCAGGGGGTTCTTGAGGGAGCGATTCCTCTCTCCGCCGTTGATTCCGGTCTGCGCGACGCACTCGGATCGCTATTCACATGGAAGCTCGGTATTTTAATCGTTACGATTGTTCTGAGCGTGCTTGTTTATCGCCCGTTCTGCAAATGGCTTTGTCCGCTCGGCGCTTTTTATGCACTGTTTAATAAAGTATCGCTTCTCGGAATGAAGGTCGATAAAAACAAGTGTGTCTCCTGCGGAAAATGTGCAAAGGCATGTAAAATGGATGTGGATGTAACCAAAACCCCGGATCATACAGAATGTATCCGCTGCGGTATGTGCGTTAGCGCCTGTCCTACGGATGCCGTAAAATTCCGCTACGGCTTTTGCAAGGAAAAAGAGAACGGCTGTTGTGCAAAAAAAGAAAACAAAGAAAAAACAAATACAGAAAAGGAGTAATTATTTATGAAATCTTTAAAAATTCTTACCGTACTTACCGCTTTACTGCTTGTTGTCAGCCTTACCGCATGCAGTGTTTCAAAAGGAAAGGAAAACAAAGGCAATGATTCCGAGATAACATCTATACTCGCGGCAGACGCAAAAACAATGAAAGAGGCTTCCGAAATGCACAAAAAGCTGATGGATCGTGAAACGGCGATTTTATCAGAAAACAACGCTCTTTGGGAAAAAGTATTTATGTCTGCCGACAAAGGAATGACAATGATTGAGGACGGCGGAAATTACGGCGATTTTCTTCTTAAAACGATTGAAAACGCAAAGGATCAGTTTACTGCCGACGAGCTTAAAATTCTCAAGGACGGAGCAGAACAGATACGTGAAATCGAGGGCAAGCTGACCGTTCTTGAGCAGAAGTTCCCGGGATGCGGTAATAAGTCATCCGAGGGCGATATGAGCGTTCCCGCTGAGAACGGAATTCCCAAGGAAAACGGCAGCTTAATGAAGTTCCCTTCATTTGAAGGCAAGGATCTTGACGGAAATGAAATAAAAAGCAGTGCGCTGTTTTCAGGAAATACCGTTACCGTAGTTAACTTTTGGTTTACAACCTGCAATCCCTGCGTAGGAGAGCTTCCCGAGCTTGAAGAGCTTAACAAAAAACTCGCCGAAAAAGGAGGAGCGGTAGTCGGAATAAACTCCTTCACACTCGACGGTGATAAAAAGGCAATTACCGAGGCAAAGGAACTTCTTTCAAAGAAAGGCGTTTCATATAAAAATATATGGTTCGATTCTAAGAGCGAAGCAGGAAAATTAACTTCGGGACTTTATTCTTATCCCACTACATATGTTGTTGACAAAAACGGCAATATAGTAGGCGAGCCTATCGTCGGTGCCATTACCGGTCAAAAGCAGGCTGAGACGCTTAACAAGCTTATCAATCAGGCGATTGAAAACAGCAAGAGTTAAGCAAGCTTAGTATTACTGTATAAACAGTTACCTCCGCTTTGGACAGACCAAAGTAAAAGAATATATAAGACTATATTTCATATCACGCATTTAAACGTATGCTGTATGGAATATAGTTTTTTTTGAATATTTTTAAGTATTTTCCGTTTTAGTTACCTGCGTACGGCTTAGGTCAGGCAAATTATTTTCTGTATCAAAATATGATTTTTATCGGATAATCATAATTTTTCCGTTTTTATTTTAATTCTGATTTTTTCTCCTCAAAGAAATCGGCAAGGATATTGAAGAATTCCTCAACAACGGAATTATCCGTTTTGTTAAGATTTTTTGTTATGATTATGTCTCGACTGAAAGCAAAATCTTCAACCTCAACAAGTTTAACTCTGTTCCTGTCGACCTCGCCCCAGGTAAATTCAGGCCAGAAGCCGACGCCCATATTAGCCGCTATCATGTTTCGTACTGCCGACGGATTATCGCTTTCAAATATAATATTCTGCTTAAATCCGACATGCTGACAGAATTTGTCGCAAATAGCCCTGAATTGCTTTGAACCGGACAGACAGATAAAACCCTGCTCGGATATGTCGGAAAGTTTAATCGAATCATGCTTTGCGTACTCGCTTTTTCTCGGCACAGCCAAAAAGATTTTCTCATTACATATCCTTATATTATCGTCATGCTGTGACTGGCAGAACATTTTTGTCGTTACGTCAATATCGAACAGTGAATTGTCATTGATCTGCAAAAGCTCAAAATTAACATGGTCGTGATGTTCTTTAAATTTTATAATTGCTTCCGTAACCATTGATGACGCGGCAAGAACGTTAATATGTATCGTAGTATTATCAATATTGGCGATACGTTTGAGCTGATTCGGTATTGCGTCAAAATCCTCAATCAGCGGTTTTGCTTTAGTTTGCAGATATTCTCCGTATCTCGTCAATTTAATATTTCGTCCCTTGGAAACAAATAACGGAACGCCGAGAGAATCCTCCAGCCTTTTAATTGACTGTGAGAGCGCGGGCTGGGCTATATGCAGTTTTTCCGCACTTTTTGTCATATGCTGTGTGGAAGCGACTTCAAGAAAATATCTTAATTGTGTTATCTCCATTATAATTCACCTATAATCTTCACGTTATGATTTACATAAATATCATATATTAGACTTTATCAGAAGTCAATAGTATAATAGCAACGAAATGAAAAGGAGTGTATATAAAAATGACAGAATTTCTTGAAATGATTATGCTTATCTGCTTCGGTATTTCGTGGCCGTTTTCGGTTGTAAGAAATATTAAGGCGAAAACCGCAAAGGGAATGAGCATCGAATTTACCTTACTTATTATCGTCGGATACATCGCCGGCATAGGCGCAAAGATTTATTCCGGTAACGTCGGATTCGTTTTGTTCGTTTATCTTCTGAATCTTGTAATGGTAAGCGCAAACCTTGTTGTATTCTTTATCAACAAAAGACTTGATAAAAAAAGAGAGCTTGCCGAAACTAAAATCAACGCCAACAAAAAACTTGTAAATATGCATCAGTAATAATAACGTAGGAGTTGTTTTAAATGAAACGCGAATTAGAGGAATATTCCGAATTAAATACCATGGCAGAGGAACACGGTATCGTATTTTTCGGTCAGAATTATTTTAAATCCTTTCCTGTAAACGAAATTGCATACAAAACGGGACTCGGAGAAGAAATATTCAACAGAAGCCTTGAAAACGAGACTATCGGTGAAATGTCAAAAGAGACGGATATCTGCGTTAACGAACTCAACCCCGATAAAGTATTTCTTAATATCGGAGAAGTAGATGTCAAAACCGACGGGTTTGATACTGATGAATTTATCAGTTCATATGAATGGCTCGTATATAACATTCACATGAAAACCCGCGCGGACATTTATATCGTGTCTGTTATTTCCGACAGTCCGACGGCAGCTGAAGTTAATGTGAAACTTAAAGAGCTTGCAAAGAATAACGGTGTTGTATTTATCGACGCCGGAACAAGAACGGGCTTGGGACTGCACTATTTAAAACTTTTTGACAGATTAAAATGTTATATGCGCAGATCGCCTATAACTTTCGGGGAAGCATTTTCATACTAAAAAAATACCGTCCGGATCACAACGGACGGTACTTTTTTATGTTAGAGTATTACGGCTGAACAGGAACCTGTATATGCTCTGATTCAAGCTCAAATGATAGGAAATTATTAACATTATAATAATTCATTCTCATGTCAAAAGCTTTGCACAAAGCCGAAGTATCAGCATAAAGCTGGTCTCTCTGCGAACGGTAAACAGGCTCACTCATTTTTATTTCGCCTCTGTCGGTCAATGCGATATCGCTGTTTTCGCAAAACTCTATCCAGTGGCGGTACGCTTCTATTCTGACTTTGCCTTTTTCCCGCTTTACATCGCCTCCGATAAGAGCGAACATAACCGCAGGCGCCGCAAACCAATTACCGTTTTTCTGTTCGGGAAACGTTTCGCATGCTCCGATTCCGAGATCCGCGCCTTTGAATTTAATTCTGGTTTTATTGTACTTAGGCGGAACGTTATAGGGAAAAATCTCGTCCTTATTTTTGTCAATAATGCATTTATCGATTATCGTGCCGTCTTCAAGATAGGACGTGAGGGTCAGTACGTTACCGTCAACCTCTGCGATTGCATACATAGACAGCTCGACCTCATGTTCGTAAGTGCATACGTTCCAAACCTTGGGAATAACGCGTGTTCCCGGAGGATTGCGGTTGCCGGAGCCTAAATTGTAATGAATCGTACCCTCGGAAGGTTTTGAATAAAGATTCTCTCTTCTTCTGGGATAGCTTCTTGCATAAGAATGTTCATGACCCGAGAAAAGGACGTCGAATTTTTCGAGTCCCTCCATCATTACGGGGTAAGAATCCTCACATGCAAGATTTGTTCCGCCGTAGCAGATAGGGAAGTGGTGAGAACCGAATTTCCAAACTTTATCAGACTCTCCGACATCTTTAACGAGCCAATCGTTTACGTATTCGGGACCGCTTAAACCTATACAGTTAAAATGCGCGTTACCGTAGTCGAACGAATAATTTGCGGTTTTCCAGTCCTCGGGACCGTTATAATTATACGAACCTTTAAACTGCGAGGAAAAATATGTAGCCTTATCCGAATAATACTTGCCGGTTTTTGTAAAATAATTTTCGAATCCCATGTCGTCATGATTACCCATAGCCATCATAAACGGAACATGATTCATTATGTTTTTCATTCCGTCAAGCAGTCCCGTCCACTGAACGTCGGTCTGTCCGCAGTTTGTGTTGTCTCCGCCTGTAAGAATAAAATCGATGTCTTTGTGTTTCTCAAGAACCTTTTCGCAGAATTCGCCTAATAATGTATAATCGGCAGGCGGGTCGCAGTCGCCGGTCTGAACGTCTGACAAAAGCAAAAATTTAAACTTATCACAGTTCTTTCTCGCCGTTGTGAAATAGGAATTACCGCTTCTGTTCGTATCGTCTCCGCAGTTATACTCGTATTTTGTTCCTGCTTCAAGTCCCGAAATATGCGCCCAGAAGATTCTGCTGTCGTCCATGTCGGAGTAAAATTCTCCGCTTTCGGCTTCACAGCGTTTCCATTCTCCGTTATCGCCGAATTTACGATAATTAACATAACCGTCAGTAACGTCAAGACAGGTTCTCCATGTTACAGCCATGCATGTCTCGGCGTCGTCGATAATACTTATCATAATATGGTCGGGAGAAACGCCCGAACCTCTGAATTTTTTCCATTCTTCTTTAGTTATCAAATATTCCACCTCAAATATCTAAAAATACATTAAAATAATATCATTAATTAATTTTATTGTCAATTAATACTTGAAAAAAATGTTTTAATATGATAAAGTGTTAATATAATTAAGCAACAAAACGGAGATGTTCTTTTGAAAATATTTGATAACAAGGAAACCGATTACCTTATTAAAGCATTGATGAATATTGAAAACGAAGAACAATGCAAAGCGATTCTTGAAGATGCTTTGACGACAAAAGAGATTCTTGATATTTCACAGCGTATTCATGTAGCTTCATTATTAAAGGAAAAGGTTGTTTACAGTAAAATTTCGTCTCTTACGGGAGCCAGCGCGGCGACCATCAGCAGAGTTAACAGATGTATTAATTACGGCTCGGGCGGATATGATGAGATTCTGAAAAAAATATCGGACGGTTAATAAAAAATTAATATATAAATTGTCATTAATGTATTGTATTCGACATATCTTGTATGATATTATATCAAAAGTTGATTTTTTAATGACCGGAGAGATTCAATTTATAATGCAAAAATTGAGAATAAACGAAAAAGACCACAGAATTTATATATTACTGACTGACTATCCCGATAATGTTTCGAAATTTTTAAAACGAATAGGGTTTTGGCACTATTCGCACGTATCGATAAGTACGAGCATGATGGATAAAAAGTTTTTCAGCTTTGTCGGCAAAAAAGGATTCAGAATCGAGGATCCCGTACTGCACCCGACATATAAAGGATGCGACGTACCGTGCGCTTTATTTTCGATTCCCGTTTCGGAGTCGGAATGTACAAAGATTACAAATAAACTTAAATATCATATCGGAAAGAGCGATTCATATAAGTACAGTTATTTAGGACTGTCAATGATGTTCTTCGGTATGAGCGTAAAGATTAAAAATCAGTATACCTGCTCGGGCTTTGTCAGCGATGTGCTGAAAAACGCGTCTAATCCTAAAAGCAAGGAGTTTTCGGCTCTTGTCAAACCCGATGATTTCGAGGTATTGTATAAAAGGAATCTTGTATTCAGAGGCCCTTTGAGAAAAATGCTTTCTTATCTTAAAATGTCATCCGTATAATTCAAAACGCCGACCGGCAATGTTCCGATCGGCGTTTTTTATATTTCTGATTCTGTTATAACACACATAGCGTAACCGTGTTCCGTTACTGATATAACATTTTCGTCTCTTTTTGTGTAATCAATCGTTTTCAGCCCCGCGCCTATGCCGTCTCCGATCATTTTTAAATACGCTTCTTTGTAAGTCCATATTTTATAAAACGAATCTCCCGACGTTTTATTTATATATGCTATTTCTTCATCGGAACAAACGCGTTTTATAACGGAATCTTTTATTTCACCGACTGTTTCGATATCGATTCCGACAGGGAAGTCCGAAACAGCGGCTGCGGCAAAATTACCGGAGTGAGACAGGCTGAAATAAAACGGATTATCTTTTATATACGGTTTTCCGTTTTCCGTATAGAAAAACTCGATATTTTCTTCGCCTGTCAGAGAACATAAAAGCATGTACGCGCCGATACAAAGCTTTCTGTCAATTTCGTTTGACAGACGACTGCATTTTTTTTGTCTTTCATCAGGCATTAAAGAATAATATTTCCTAAATTCATCGTCGGAGACTTCGTTAATATTCAATACTGCGTATTTCATCAGTCCTCGATTGCCGCTTTTTTTGAAAGGATAGCCTTGAATTTATCGCAGTCGAATTTCGGAGTTCTGTCGTAGTAGTAAAGTCCGTTGCGTTCCTGTTCAACGTCGGTAAGCTGAGTATAGCATAATGCAAAAATATTCTTATTTGAAAGCAGAGCGTCGGCAAGACCCTCAAATCTCTCAAAAAATTCATTCTCCGACCTGGGAGCGTTTCCGTAGCCCCAGCCCTCGTTTTCCTTACTCCACTGAATCCCGCCGTATTCGCTCATAAAATAGGGCTGACCCTCGTATTTCTGCTCGCGGTGAAGCCTGTCATAGAACTCACCGCCGTCTGCGAACGGGTCGAAATGCTCTCTGAATTTTGCGGGATCCTGCTCATAATCGTGTGTGTCGAATACGTCGCATACAAAATGAACTCCTCCGCTTGTATCAATGCAGGGTCTTGTTTTATCGATTGATTTGGTTATCGCGTAAAGATTTCTGCATGTATCGCCGTCGGGACGATCCCACGCTTCGTTAAGAGGACACCAGCCTATGATAGCAGGGTGGTTGAAGTCACGTTCAAGCTCTTCGATCCATTCGTGTTCAATGTATTTCATTTTTCTGTAATCGTCGTTTACAACGCCCCATGAGTAATATTCGCCCCATACGAGATACCCCTCTTTATCACAGTAGTAAAGGAAAAGAGGCTCGAATATCTTCTGATGAAGTCTTGCACCGTTGAATCCGCACGCCTTGGAACGGAGAATATCGTTATGAAGCTCGTCGGCGTTTCTTGCGGTATAAATACCGTCGGGGTAGAATCCCTGGTCAAGCACGGTTCTCTGAAAAACGGATTTTCCGTTCAACATGAACTTCTTACCGTCAAACCGGATGTCACGCAGACCGAAATATGAATAGACTTCATCCTCACCGAATGTAAGCTTAAGAGTGTAAAGCTGTCCGTCGCCGACATTCCAAAGATGCTTTTCTTTTAAGTCAACAGTCAGTACAACATTTCCCTTTGTAACCTTTGCAAAAGCTGACCCCGTGTCTTTATTATCAAACGAAGTCTCGGCTTTTAAATCTCCGATTCCCGAAGTCTGGACTTCAATCGTTATTTTCGAATTCTCAGCGTCGGGATATACTTTAAAATTCTTAATATAGCTTTCGGGAACGAACTCAAGCCAGACTGTCTGCCATATACCCGTAGTTCTCGTGTATGAGCATCCGTATGAATAATATCTGTCGCTCTGCTTTCCGAGAGGCTGATCGTTGTCGAGAACCTTGTCAACAGCGCATACGCAGACGGTGTTCTCGCCCTCTTTTACATAATCGGTTATGTCGCACGAGAAAGAGACCTGACCGCCGACATGCTCAAATACAAGAGAACCGTTAACGTAAATGTAAGATCTGAAATCAACCGCGCCGAAATGAAGAATGACTCTGCCGCCGAGATTGTCCTTTGTCAAATCAAATTCGCGTGCGTACCATACGCAGTTCATAAAATCCTTGTATCCGATACCCGACAGCTCGCTCTCCGGGCAGAACGGGACGTTGATTTTCTTTGAAAACTTATCGGTTTCTTTGTAAATCTCTCTTTCAATTCCGCTAATTCCGAAATCGAATTCAAAACGCCATTCGCCGTTTAAATTCATCCAGTTTTTTCTTTCAAACTGGGGATTCGGAAACTCCGGTCTTGCAATATTCATAATAAAGCTCCTTTTTTCTTTTTTCGCCGACAAGTATAACATATAATCGTATCAATATGCAATAAAAAATAAATATTTTATATTTGGATTATGTATTAATTGACAATCAACAGATTGACTTTATGATGAAAATTGTTTATAATATTAAATTGTCAATTGTTAAATTTAAAGAGAGGCAGGCCGTTTTTATGAAAAAAGAAAAGACCAAAAAGAAACCGATTCTTTCGTTCGGTTCCATGCTCATGTATTCTCTCGGAATACTCGGAATTCAGACGTTTATCGGCTATATTAACAGCTATCAGTCGCAGTTTTATACGAGTATTCTCGGTGCAAAGCTTACGGTATGCGCAATTATAATTCTTGTATCAAAAATTATTTCTTCTCTTGCAGACCCGATTATAGGCAACATAATCGATTCAAGTCATTTTAAGTCGGGTAAAATGAAGCCGTTTGTTCTGATGAGTTCGATTCCTCTTGCGGTTCTTACAACAATCATGTTTGTAAAGATTAATTTCGGCTCCGATATATTAATGTATACATACATTACGATAACCACCGTGCTTTGGAATATTGCGATGTCGTTTGCAGATATTCCGTCACAGGGTATGCTCGCTCTTTTAAGCCCCGAAGCCGAAGAAAAGAATTCGTGCGCAGGTATTTCCAACCTTGCGAAATCGGCCGGTCTTGCCGTACCTAATATTCTAATTCCCGCCGTATGTATCCTGACAGGATCCGATGTTATCGGTGCAAAAGAATATCTCTACACGGCTCTTGTTATCTGCGCGCTCGGAGCGGTTTTATATGTTCTCATGCTCGCAGGTACAAAAGAGGTTGTCAGAAGCGAACCTAATAAAATGTCTTTTAAAGAAATGTTTACGGAGCTAAAGGACAATAAAATGCTGATGATAGTATTTTTAATGTTTATGCTCGGTTTCGGCAGAAACATAGGTATGAGCATAGGCGTTCAGGCGGCCGCCGTCCTGTGCGACACCACGACAATCAATATCGGATCATTCAGCTTTACTTTAGCGGGAGAGAATCTGCCCTTGCTTATAGGAATTCCGAGCGGAGTTTCTGCGGCAATATCGCTTGTTCTCGCTCCGATTGTCAATAAAAAACTCGGCGAAAAGAAAACTTACATAGCTTTTGCGGTATACGGATTCATAACGGCAACCGCATCGTTCCTGCTCTTTACATTCGGAGGAAAAACACTACGCGGACTTATCGCAATTCTTATTTATCAGTTCGTTATCGGATTTATGTTCGGCACTCATACATATTCTCCGCTTGTCATGCTCAGCGATATTGTCGATTACAGAGAAATGAAAACAGGAAAAAGAACCGAGGGTACGCAGTATGCGATTTTAAGCCTTTCGGTTAAACTTTCAAACGCATTTTCCGTTGCTTGCGGAATATTCCTCGTCGGGCTTTCGGGTTACACAGGCTCCATGACTTATGCAGACGTTACGCCTCACATGCAGAACGTTGTAATGGCAGCTTACTGGCTTATACCCGGCATATCAACAATGCTCAGCGCAATCCCCGTATTCTTCTATATCATAGACGATAAGGTAAAATCACAGATCAGAGAATATAAAGAGAAAAACTACGAAAAAATAAGCTGATCATCATTTAGCACTAAAAAATTTATAAAGCTTAAAAATATTAGCACTCTGAATGCAAGAGTGCTAATATTTACATTTTAGCAACATTTCTGCAACATAGATGTAACATTTCGGTATTAGTATATGAATTGAGGATAAGAAAATATCCCCGATAAATAACAAATGTTATAAACCTTTAGGGAGTGACATTATGAACATACAGAAATTTACACAGAAAAGCATCAGTGCAATTCAAAATGCTGAATCAAAGGCAAAGGAGCTTAACAATCAGCAGTTACTGCCTGTTCACATGCTGTGGGCTTTGCTTGACGATAAAGAGGGACTCATTCCGTCCATTCTTACATCAATGCAGATAAACGTATCCGCTCTCGAAAACGCGGTTAACGCCGAGATTTCTTCTTTACCGTCGGTTACTTCTTCTTCGGGAAGTGAATTATATCTTTCGTCAAGTCTTAACGATATTCTTGAAAAAGCCGAGAAAATCAGCGAAAAAATGGGCGACGAGTACGTTTCCGTCGAACACATCATGCAGTCTCTTATAGAGAACGCAGACGCGTCCGTTTCAAGACTGTTTTCTTCATACGGCGTTACCAAAGACAAGTTTTTAACGGCTTTAAAAAACGTAAGAGGCAACGCAAGAGTTAATTCGGATAACCCCGAATCAACATACGACGTATTAAAAAAATACGGTCAGGATCTTGTAGAACTTGCAAGACAGCAGAAACTTGACCCCGTTATCGGCAGGGACGAGGAGATAAGAAACGTTATAAGGATTCTTTCGAGAAAAACCAAAAATAACCCTTGTCTCATCGGCGAACCCGGCGTAGGTAAAACGGCCATTGCAGAGGGTATTGCACAGCGTATTGTTAAGGGCGATGTTCCCGACAAACTTAAAGACCGCACGATATTCTCTCTTGATATGGGTTCTCTTGTCGCAGGCGCGAAATACAGGGGTGAATTTGAGGAAAGACTTAAATCCGTTCTTAAAGAGGTTCAGAAGAGCGAGGGTAAAATCATCCTCTTTATCGATGAGCTTCATACCGTTGTCGGCGCGGGAAAAACAGACGGTGCAATGGACGCGGGCAATTTGTTAAAGCCCATGCTTGCAAGAGGCGAGCTTCACTGTATCGGTGCTACAACACTTGATGAATACAGAATGTATATCGAGAAAGACGCAGCGCTTGCAAGACGTTTCCAGCCCGTCACGATTGACGAACCGAGCGTTGAAGATACTATTTCCATATTAAGGGGTATTAAGGAACGTTACGAGGTTTACCACGGCGTAAAAATTGCCGATTCCGCTATAATTGCCGCAGCAACTCTTTCGGACAGATATATCCAGGACAGATTTCTGCCCGATAAAGCGATTGACCTTATCGACGAGGCGTGCGCCTCTATAAAAACGGAACTTGATTCCATGCCTCATGAACTCGATGAAATGCAGCATAAAATAATGCAGCTCGAAATCGAAGAAGCGGCACTTAAAAAAGAGACGGACAAAATCTCCGAATCACATCTTGCCGAAATTCAGAAGGAGCTTTCCGAGCTTCGCGACAGCTTTAAAGAAATGAAGGCAAAGTGGGACAACGAAAAGAATTCCATCGGCAAAGTCAGAAGTCTTCGTGAGGAGATAGATAAGGTAAATTCGCAGATAGAAAGAGCCGAAAATTCATACGACCTTAATCAGCTTGCAGAGCTTAAATACGGTAAGCTTCCGCAATTAAAAAAGGAGCTTGCCGACGCTGAAGAAGCGAGCGAGAAAAACGGAATGTCAAGACTTTTGAGAAACAAAGTTACAGATGATGAAATTGCCGAGATTGTCGGCAGATGGACGGGTATCCCCGTTTCAAAGCTTATGGAAGGCGAGAAACAAAAGCTTTTAGGACTTGAAGACACGCTTCATAAACGCGTTATCGGTCAGAATGAAGCCATAGAAAAGGTATCGGACGCTATTCTTCGTTCGAGAGCGGGAATCAAGGACCCGAGAAGACCTATCGGTTCGTTTATGTTCTTAGGTCCCACCGGCGTAGGTAAAACGGAACTTGCAAAAGCTCTCGCAGAAGCTTTGTTCGACGACGAGAACAGCATGGTCAGAATCGATATGAGCGAATATATGGAGAAGTATTCTGTCTCCCGTCTTATCGGTGCGCCTCCCGGATATGTCGGATATGAAGAGGGCGGACAGCTTACCGAAGCTGTAAGAAGAAAACCCTATTCGGTCGTACTTTTTGATGAGATAGAAAAAGCACATCCCGACGTTTTCAACGTTCTTTTACAGGTTCTTGACGACGGCAGAATTACCGATTCACAGGGCAGATGCGTTGATTTTAAGAATACAGTTATCATTTTGACGTCAAACCTCGGCTCTGATATAATTCTTGACGGAATCGGCGCGGACGGCGAAATAAGCGAAGAAGCGAAAGCAAAGGTATCCGCATTGCTCAAATCCTCGTTCAGACCCGAATTTTTAAACCGTCTTGACGAAATAGTATTCTATAAGCCTCTTACAAAGGCTAATATTACAGGTATTATCGACCTGCTTATCAAGGATCTTAATAAACGTCTTGCCGAAAATCAGTTAAGTGTTGTTGTTTCCGACGACGCAAAGACGTATATCGTCGATCACGGATTCGATCCCGTATACGGCGCAAGACCGCTCAAGAGATATTTACAGTCCAATGTCGAGACACTGCTCGCACGTAAGATAATCGGTGAAAATGTTGCCCCCGGCACCGTTCTTCATATCGATATCCGCGACGGTGAGCTGGTCTGCAATTACCGATAAGTTTAACAATAAAGAAGTTCGGACAAAACCGAGCTTCTTTTTTTTGTTGTTAAATCGTTTTAATTTATTTTAAATATTGATATTAGTTTTATTTTAAGTTATAATAACTAAAATAAGGAGGCATAAAAAATGAACCCCGAATGTAAACATAAAAAATCCGATCTTTCTTTAATGGACGATATTCTCAACGAATATGCAGACGTAAAGGGAAGTCTTATTACGATATTGCAGAAAGCGCAGGACATATACGGCTATCTTCCTATTGACGTCATATATTTAATCGCCGAAAGAACCGGATGTTCTCCCGCCAAGGTTATGGGTGTGGCGACTTTCTACACACAGTTCAGACTTACACCTGTGGGTAAAAACCTTATCATGCTCTGCAAAGGCACCGCATGTCACGTAAACGGCGCTGACAGTATTGAAAAAGCTTTATGCGAGGAACTCGGAATTTCCGACGGCGAGACTACCGACGACGGACTTTTTTCTTTAAAAACGGTCGCATGTTTAGGATGCTGTTCTCTGTCTCCCGTTATGATGATCAATGAAAATACTTACGGTTCGCTCACTCCCGAAAAAGCGGTTTCGGTAATAAGAGAAATCCGAAAGGAGAGCGTTTGATATGTACAATATTGTTGTAGGCAGGGGAAGCTGCGGTATAGCGGCGGGTGCCGATAAAGTCATGGTTCAGCTTAAAGCGAAATGTCCGCAAAACGTTAAAATCGGCACTGTCGGATGTATCGGAATGTGTTTTCTTGAACCGATTGTCGACATATACGACGGCAAAGAATTAATAAAACGTCTCGTTAAAGTTCAGCCGTCCGACTGTGAAATAATTGCGAAAGCTGTTGCTGATTCCGATTTATCGGTTCTTGATGAACTTACTATCTCCCCGGATGACGAACAGTTTTTATCAAAACAGACGCGTATCGCACTTCGTCACTGCGGACTTATCGATCCCGAGGATATAGATTCATATAAATCCGACGACGGATATAAGGCGATAAAAAAAGTTCTCAGTGAAATGTCACCGGAAGATGTTATAGAAACAATAAAGGTTTCGGGGCTTGCAGGCAGAGGCGGAGCGGGATTTCCGACATGGTTTAAATGGAACGCGGCTCGTCAGTCACCCGGCGACGAAAAATATCTTATCTGCAACGCGGACGAGGGCGATCCCGGCGCGTTTATGGACAGAGCGGTTATAGAATCCGACCCTCATTCTCTTATCGAGGGTATGCTCATCGGCGCATATGCAATCGGCGCGAAAGAAATGATCGTCTATGTAAGAGCCGAATATCCGCTTGCAATTTTAAGACTTACAAAAGCTATTGAGGACGCGAGAAAGGCGGGCTGTCTCGGCAAAAATATACTCGGTTCGTCATTTTCATGCGACATGAGAATTAAGGCGGGCGCGGGCGCATTCGTCTGCGGAGAGGAAACCGCTCTTATAGAATCGCTGGAAGGTTCGCGCGGTATGCCGAGACTTAAACCTCCGTTCCCCGCGCAGGAGGGCTACTGGCATAAACCGTCTAATATCAACAACGTTGAAACGTTTGCAAACGTAGCATGGATTATAAATAATTCAGGTGAGGCGTTCGCTTCGCTCGGCACTCAAAACAGCAAGGGTACTAAGGTTTTTGCCCTTACCGGTAAAATTAAAAAGGGCGGACTTGTCGAAATTCCTATGGGAATGACTCTTCGCGACGTTATTTTTGATATCGGCGGCGGCATAAGGGATAATAAAAAATTCAAAGCCGTTCAGATGGGCGGTCCCTCGGGAGGATGTATTCCCGAAAGTCTGCTCGATACCGTCATTGATTACAAGGCTCTTTCCGCGACGGGCGCAATAATGGGCTCGGGCGGAATGGTCGTCATGGATGAAAACACATGCATGGTTAACATGGCAAAGTTCTTTCTTGATTTTACTACGAAAGAATCGTGCGGTAAGTGCGTTCAGTGCAGAATCGGAACAAAGCGAATGTATGAGATTCTGACCCGTATCACAAGCGGCGAGGGCAAGGACGGAGATATCGAACTTCTCGAAGAGCTATGCTGCGCGGTAAAAGACGGCGCGCTGTGCGGACTCGGTCAAACGGCTCCGAACCCGGTTTTGACTACGATAAAATATTTCAGAGACGAATATGTCGCTCATATCAATAATAAAAAATGTCCGGCGGGCGAATGTTCCGCGCTGTTGTCATACAGAATTAACCCTGACAAATGCAAAGGCTGTTCTCTTTGTTCAAAAAAATGTCCCGCACATGCGATTGACGGAGAAATCAAAAAAGCTTTTGTCATCGACGCGTCCAAATGCATTAAGTGCGGTCAGTGCTTTAACGTCTGCAAATTCGGCGCGGTAGAAAAGGCGTAAGGAGGGTATACCGATGAAAGAAATCAACTTGACAATTAACGGAATACCCGTAAAAGGCGTTGAGGGAGATACGATTCTCGACGTTGCAAACAAGAATAATATTTTTATTCCGACATTATGTCATTCGCAGTATGTTAAGGAATACGGAGCATGCGGTTTGTGCGTTGTAGAGGCAGAGGGAATACCGAAGCTTCTACGCGCCTGTTCGGTAAAAGCAGCGGATTCAATGGTTGTCAATACCGAATCGGACAGGGTAGTCCGTTCACGCAAGATAACGCTGGAGCTTCTTATGTCCGACCATAAAGGCGATTGTCTCGGTCCGTGCGTGCTTAACTGTCCTGCGGAAACCGCATGTCAGGAATATGTAAAACAAATTGCTTTAGGCAATAATGAAGAAGCTGTACGCGTTATAAAAGAAAAAATCCCGCTGCCCGCGAGCATAGGCAGAATTTGTCCTCATCCGTGTGAAAAAGCATGCAGACGGCAGTATGTTGAAGAACCGATATCCATTGCATTCTTAAAAGCATATGCCGCTGATAAGGTTCTTGCTTCGGGCAAACATATTCTCGGTTCGGTTCAAAAAGATACGGGAAAGAAAGTATGCATAATCGGCGGAGGTCCCGCAGGTCTTACATCGGCATATTACCTGAGACTTAAAGGACACAGCGTTACCGTGTTCGATAAAATGCCGGAAATGGGCGGAATGCTCCGTTACGGAATCCCCGAATACAGACTGCCGAAAAAAGTTCTCGACGAAGAAGTAAATGAAATAGCTTCCCTCGGAGTCAAAATGATCAATAATTTCAAACTTGGAGAAAGCGAATCGCTTGACAGTCTCAATTCACGTTTTGATGCTGTTATTCTTGCGGTCGGCGCATGGAAAAGCAGTTCTGCAAGGTGTAAAGGCGACGAGCTTAACGGCGTTGTCGGGGGAATCGATTTTCTCAGAGAAATCGCACTCGGCAGTATTCCCGATATCGGAAAGAATGTTGCAGTCGTAGGCGGAGGAAATACGGCTATGGACGCGTGCAGATCAGCTGTCAGATGTAAAGCAGAAAATGTTTACGTTATATACAGACGAACCAGAAACGAAATGCCTGCTGAGGACGTTGAAATCGAAGAAGCGATCGAAGAGGGCGTTCAGTTTAAGTTCCTTACCAATCCGGCTGAATTTATAGGCGAAAACGGCAGAGTAAAAACTGTAAAGCTTCAGGTTATGGAACTCGGCGAGCCGGACGAGGGAGGCAGACGTTCTCCCGTGCCGGTTGAAGGAAAATTTGAATATCTTGACGTCGACACCGTAATTAACGCAATAGGACAGAAGCTTGATTCAAACGGACTTAATGATATCGAATTAAATTCGAGAGGAAATATTGTTTGTGATCCCGATACGTTTGAAACTAATATAAAAGGTGTATTTGCAATCGGAGACGCCGTAAATACAGGCGCTTCAATAGCTGTTCAGGCTATCGCTCACGCCGGTAAAGTTTCGGACTGCGTAGACAGATATTTAAACGGACTTCCGCTTTCGGAGTTTAAGAAGTATGTTTCTAAAAAAGATTTTGACCCGTCGAGCGTTTCGGATAAAGAAAAAATCGACAGAGTCAAAATGCCAGTAAGAGACGCAAAAGAAAGAAAATCGGATTTTTCCTCCATTTATCTCGGATTGAGCGACGAACAGGCTCAAGCGGAAGCAAAACGATGTCTTGAATGCGGATGCTTCGATTTTCACGAATGTTCGCTGATTAAAAACGCGCAAAGATATAATATAGATCCGACTCGATTAAATGGCAGTTGTCATACCTCTTTTACCGAGAAAAAGCTTGTTTCGATAGAAAGAGATCAGGGAAAATGTATTCTTTGTTCTTTGTGCGTCAGAACATGCGACGAGAATGCAAAACAGGGGATTTTGGGTCTCGTCGGCAGAGGTTTTAATACTGTTATTAAACCCGAATTTAAGGACAGCATAAAATTAAGCTTCTGCAAGGACTGTAAAAAATGCGTCGATATCTGCCCGACAGGCGCGCTTAAGCTTATATAAAAATATAGGAGAGATTGATTAATGAAAATTACACTTATGTACAAGATTATGGCGTTATTGATGACAATAATGTCCGCCCTCGGAATCGGACTTACCAAACCTCCGGCAACAGACGATCCCATAACAGTTAACGAAAACGCTAATATGACATTTATCGCATGGGGCGATACGCAGGTATCAAATTATCTTTTGTCGAGAAACCAGTATACGAAAAATGCATGCGAGGATCTTGTTAATTCCGATATTGAATTCGACGCATTTGTCGTTGCAGGAGATATAGCGGAGAACGGCTTAAATGCCGAGTACGCGACTCTTGCAGATTACTTTTCGCCTGTAAAGACAAAGGCTTATGTTTTCTGCGAGGGAAACCATGACGTCAGATTAAAATCATACTCTATGCAGAGCAAGAGATTTATAAAATTCGTGAACGCTCTTAATAGGGATAATAATTTATCAATCGATAGGCTTAATTATACATACGAAGCAAACGGTTACAAATTCATCGTTCTTTCAACCGACAGAATGGAGCTTGAGGAAAACTGGTTCTCGAACGAACAGCTTAAATGGCTTGACAATGAGCTTGCATTATCCGCAAAGGACGGAAAGCCCGTATTTGTTGTAAACCATCAGCCTCTTGCTTATACTCACGGACTTCCGGACACGTGGGGCAGTCCCGTTGAATCGGCAGGAAGCGTCGGCAAACAATCTGACGAGCTTTTTGATATAATGAATAAATATCAGAATGTTATTTTCATCACAGGACATCTTCACACTGCATTCGGTCAGTATCTTTATGAAAAGAAAGATAACGTTAATCTTGTTAACGTACCCTCTATCGGAATTTCAAACAAGGACGGCTTCTACAATCAGGCAGGTCTTGGTTTTATCGTCAACGTAACCGACGATCAGGTTATATTCAGCGCAAGAGATTTTGCCTTAGGTAAATATGTTCCCGACGGCGATATTGTTATTGATCTTGTAAAATAAAATCTCTGTTTTATCGGGCATAACAGAATATTTTTTTAACCTCCGTTAATAATTATAACGACTGAACCAGTCAGTAATTTAACGGAGGTCTTTTTATGCCCAATCTAACTAAAAAAGAGCTGTCCGCGCTTGAGGATCAGCTTAACAGTGAACAGCTTTTGATTAAAAAGTATAAAAGCTACGCTCAATGCGCAGTTGACCCGCAGATTAAAGCGACATGCGAACAGCTTGCGGCACAGCATAAAACGCATTTTGACACGCTTATGGGACATCTTTGCTGCTGATAAGGAGGTAAATAATATATGAACAATAACGCTGTATTACCTGACAGAGACATTCTTGACGATATTCTGTCGTCTCAAAAGCATATAACCGACGGATACAACACATTTTCAAATGAATGCGTCGATCAGTCGCTGAGAACGGATTTTCTTAATATTTTAAGAGACGAGCATAACATTCAGCAGAGCATTTTCGATCAAATGCAGTCGCGGGGATGGTACTGCCCCGCAAAAGCACAGCAGCAGGAAATAGATACCGCAAAATCGAAATTTCAGAATATATCGTCAGCATTATAATAACAAAAGAGAGAGACCGAAAAAAGTCTCTCTCTTATCTTTTTTATAAAACCCCGCCGTGCCGTAATCTTCGCAATAAATGACCTGCCTGATAAGCAGGTGGGTGCGGCCCGTATGCTTTGCGCTCCCAACGTCCGCCGAGGCGGGAGGTCTGCGTTCCCACAATACGGAGCTTAGCTCCCTATAAATGTTTGTTGGGTCAATATAAGCGAAAAATAGGCGAACACAGCAGGAAAGCGATCAAGTATTATTCCTCGTCGTCAAATTCGAACATATCGCTGAGTCTGTCCTCAAACATTCTGCCGAGTTTATCGAAAAGTGCATCGTCCTCGATAGGTTCGAGGTAAAATTCGTCATCCTCATAGGATGTTTTTAATATAATAAGTTCACCGTCCGAATCAAGAATTTCCTCTTCTTTGTCATACTGGGGAAGAAGAGCGATATATTCGTCGCCGTCAAGCTCGATTCTGTCGAGTTCTTCAAAGGTATGTTCAACGCCGTCCTCATCGATAACGCTGATTATATTCGTTTCATTATATTCTTCGTTTTCGTTTCTTATTTCGTCGCTCATGTTAATTCTCCGTTTCTTAATTATATTGTATCAGTTTCGCAAATAAGAGTCAATATGTTTATTCGGAAAACTCTGCAGTCCATGCAAATTCAAAAGATTTGTTGCTTTCAAGAGATATTATGCCCTCTTTTTTGCAAATACAGTCTTTTTTATCTCTCGAATCGTTTACACCGAACCAAGGTTCAAGACATACGTAAGGTGCGCCCGGCTTTGCCCATATTCCGAGATAAGGACTTGAACCGAAGTCAAATTTGACCTTTCCGGCACTGTCTGTCGAGTGCAGAGTGATATGCTTAGATTTTATATTTGAAAAAATCAAGGCGTCGTTATCAAAAATATGCTCGGTAATAACAATCTTTTTCTCATTATTTAGAACAGGAATTTTCTCGTTAACTCTTATTGAATCCGAATCTATCATTTCGGTCGAAAGCGTTTCGTTTTCGTCAAATTCGAGGTAATCTCCGATTTTGCATTTAAATCCGGGATGCGCCCCGATTGAAAAATACATTGTTTTATCGTTGGTATTGACAACCTTATGCGTAACTTTTACGCTTTTTCCTACAATTTCGAACGTTATATATACAACGAACTTAAACGGATAACTTTTTAAAGTCTCGGCATCTGCGGTCTGGACAAGAACAAGCTTGTTTTTATCGCAGGAGACGAGCTGTGCGTTTCTTTTCCTGAACAAGCCGTGTTTAGGCATGGTATACTCATTGCCGTCGTAACGGTATTTATCGTCAAGAAGTCTGCCTATAATAGGAAACAGGATAGGGGACTGACCGTACCAGACGGACTCGTCGCCGTTCCAAAGGAAATCAAAGCCGGTATCCTTTGATACAATACTGTGAAGCTCTGCTCCGTATTCCTTAACGCTTAAAGATAATTTATCGTTTTCTATACAATAAGTTTTCATTCGTTTTACGCTCCTTAAAAAAGAAAGACGCTGCAAATACATATCCGCAACGCCTTTTATTTGCTATTAAATTATATAATTATAAGCTTAATTTGTCAATAGACGATTCAGCGATCCTTTGCTTCGTCAAGCTCGGATTCCTCTTTGTCACCGCGGTGAAGAACAGCGTTGGTGATTATACCGAGTATAAGAGCGCAGGCGATTGAGGTGAGAGTAACTTTGCCGAATGAGATGGAAAGATTACCGATACCGCAGATAAGAATTACGGCAACTACAAAGAGATTCTTATTAGCGTCAAGATCAACTTTCTGAATCATTTTAAGTCCGCTTACCGCGATAAATCCGTAAAGAGTTATGCAAACACCGCCCATTACACAGGAGGGGATGCTCGAAAGGAAAGTTACGAACGGGCCGAAGAAGGAAATTACCATTGCCATTACGGCAGTTGTGAGAATTGTAACAACGGATGCGTTTCCGGTAATTGCTACACATCCAACCGATTCGCCGTATGTAGTGTTGGGGCATCCTCCGAAGAACGCGCCGATCATGGAGCCGACACCGTCTCCGAGAAGCGTTCTGTGAAGTCCGGGATCTTCAAGAAGCTCTTTTCCTATGACGGTTGAAAGATTCTTATGGTCTGCAATATGCTCTGCGAAAACAACGAAAGCAACGGGAACGTAAGCGACTGCGATGGAAGCGATATATCCGCCGTCGATTTCTTTAATACCCTTAAAGGCTTCCATAAACGTAAAGTCGGGTACCGAGAAAATCTTCATACCGGAGAATATGGTGAAATCGATAACCTTGAGAGCATCGTTGCCTGTCTTAATTCCGATTACGGTGAATATTGCGGCAACGACATAACCTGCAAGAATACCTATGATAAAGGGGATAAGCTTGGCAGTCTTTTTGCCGTATACGGAGCAGATAACAACAGTGAAGAGCGTTACAAGTCCGCAGACGATGCATACATAAGGACTTGCCGTGCAGGTACCGGCAGAGTTCGTCAGATCTCCGATAGCATTGCCGGCAAGAGAAAGTCCGATTATTGAAACCGTCGGTCCGATAACAACGGCAGGCATTATTTTGTTGATCCATTTAACGCCTGCAATTTTTACTGCGATTGCTATAATTACATAAACAAGCCCCGCAAAAACCGCACCGAGAATAAGTCCGGCATGACCTGCGGCGGATTCCGCATACGCACCTGCAAATGCCGCAGACATTGAACCGAGAAATGCGAAAGAGGAGCCGAGGAAAACAGGGCTTCTGAATTTAGTAAAGAGAAGATAAACTATCGTGCCTACGCCTGCGCCGAAAAGAGCGGCGGACTGGCTCATACCGTTCTGAATTATAGAAGGAACGGCAATAGTTGCGGCAAGAATCGCAAGCAGCTGCTGGAAAGCAAAAACAATAAGCTGTCCGAACTTAGGCTTGTCTTTGACATCATAAGTTAGTTTCATGTAAATACCTCCGAAACATTATATATTATGAAAAATAATCATAACCGAATTTAATCACGTCTTTGAATAAAGTTCAACGGCAACTCGTCCGTCGAATTCATCCGTACAGACCTTAACAACTTCAAAAGCAGAAGTTGGAATGTTTTTTCCGACATAGTCGGGTCTTATCGGCAATTCTCTGTGACCTCTGTCAACAAGGACAGCTAACTGAATGGAAGCAGGTCTGCCCAATGAGAATATCGCGTCAATAGCCGCTCTGACGGTTCTGCCCGTATATATAACGTCGTCTACGAGAATAATTTTCTTACCCGTAACATCAAAATCTATATCAGTTGAATTGATTACGGGATCGGTGTTCTCATACGATAAATCGTCTCTGTAAAGCGTGATGTCAAGAATACCGCTCGATATGTCATTTTCTTCCGTTTGTTTTATATTCTTGCATATAATATTTGCAAGAGGGACGCCTCTTCGTTTTATTCCGACAATACATACGCCGTCAACGCCGTGATTTTTTTCTATAATCTCATAGGAGAGTCTTTTTAAAGCTCGCATAACAGCGGATGAATCCATTATCTGTGACTTAAACTTCATAATATTTTCTCCGATAAAAAAAAGTCCTGCCGATATGGCAAGACCGCATACAACGCTATAAAATCCGATTATAAACGCACGGATATAATATAACAATATTTATTCAGCAATCTTGCGGTATCTCTGTACCGATTAAAGAAAGTTTTTTACTGCAAACAAGAATATCACAAGATCGACAAAATGTAAAGAATTATTTTTATATTTTTATATTTTTGTCTGTTTACACAAACTGTTGTGTATTTTTGAGCTTTAAAAACATATATCATGTGCAAATAGGCAAAATAAAAAAGCCGGATTATTCCGACAGTCAGGAAGATAATGCAAAAATAACACTAACTATTTAAGCGTGTTTCGGCAGTGGTTAAATGGTTAAGTTTATTATAAAAACTTAAAATTTCTCTTGGCTTTTTGTAACACAAATGTTATAATATAAATACAGTTAAGGTTATTCCTTAATGAGTCCGCGGCAAGCGCAGAAAGGGAATAGTTATGTTTGATGATATGAATCAAGCTGAAGTTTCAAGAAATGAAACAGAGGAAAAGATGATTTACAAGTTCTTACTTATGATTAAAGAGAGTAAAGACCTTGAAGATCTCGAAGAAAAAACTAAGGCTCTTCTTACTAAATAAGAAAAGCCGTACCTAAATGAAAATGCGGGTTACACTTGCCGTTGCCCGCAGGTTCATTTCGATTGTATCATTTAATTTATAAAAAGGCAAGAGAATGGAGTTAAATTTTTTGGCATATATTAAGAAAACAAATAATCCTAAAATGGGGCGTCCGATTGCAGATGAGCCGAGAGTTCATCATGTTAGCGTTCGACTTTCGGATAAGGAGCTTAATATTTTGAATGAGCTTATATCCCGTACAGGGAAGAAGCGTTCCGAAGTAGTTATTGACGGAATAATGCTTCTTTCGAAGAGTTTATCCGAAAACTAAAAAATGTCTATTCTGACTACCTTTGATTATACAAAATAAAAGTTTTCGATTTCTTTTCTTCGTCAAAATATACAATTCGTTATTTTGAGCATGGCAAAGCAATTTGACGGTTAAAACTGCACAGAAAAATGGCAGAGCAGAATTTTTTTGAATGTTCTAAAGTCTTTGGACTTTTGAATGTTCTAAAAAACTTCTGACTCTGTCTTTTTCGTTTCTTGGTGTGCGATTTTGTTTTATCTTCCTGCGGGCGGGGGAAGCCCGTCGGGGCAACCCCGCCGATAAACTTAATCTCTTGGTAGTGGTTTAGGCTTATCTGTAAACCCGAATATGTAATCCGCGGTTACGTTATAGTATATACATAATTCGTATATCATTTCTGCGGGTATAGTTCGAACGTTTCTTTCATATCTGCTGTAAACTGTTTGTGATGTGTTTAATATTTTTGCGATTTCGGTTTGTGATATGTCTTTATCTTCTCTTAAGTCTCTTATTCTTTGTGCAACCTTGTACATTTTCATTCTCCTTTTTTGTCTATTTATCTAAATTATACTTAGTATCGAATGATACTATTGATTTTTAATATCATTCGGTGCTATAATTTAGATAATCTTAGTACCATTTGATACTAAGAGTTGCAAATTAGCCCGCTTCGGCGGGTTAGGACACCGAATACTATCAGCGGTGTCCAGATAGTAAACCCCGAATCC
>OJAW01000595.1_pt1 | contig 24891 bp, 21 predicted proteins | sample 1589151 | NCBI WGS metagenome assembly OJAW01 (sample SAMN03283290) | human gut metagenome | biome: human-associated habitat; material: feces | host: Homo sapiens | place: Peru | collected 2012
AACTATAACAACATTCTTTCATTCCGCCAAGGAAGATGAAGAACACAAGCCATTACCAGAAGCCCATGAATATAACCAAAAACACATGATTAGAAAGTCAATTATGGAAGAAATAACCGAAAAAGGAATTGATTCTGGATATATACTATTTCCATTTGGACCAAATCATTACAGCAACATAGATGATATGTTTGCTAGAATAGAATTACTATGCAATGAGCCTGGAAAAAAATACATATATGCTTATGATGAAGACCCAGATCATACCATGCATGAACTTGGCTGTGATACTGAAGAAATAAAAGAGATAATAAACGATATAAATAAAAAAGTAGAGGAACTAAGTTACAAACTAAAAGATACATTAATATTTGTTGTAGCAGACCATGGCCATAAAAACGTAGAAAATATAAGACTTGAAGATTATAAAGATATAGTAGAGTGTCTAAAAAGAAATACTTCTCTTGAGCCTAGAGCCATAAACTTCTTTATAAAAGATGACAAAAAAGAAATCTTTCCAACCATATTTAACAAGCATTTTAAAGATGATTTTGATTTATATACAATGCAAGATGTTATCGACTCCAAACTTTTTGGTGACGGAGAAGAAAATGAAGTCTTTAGAGATATACTAGGAGACTATCTAGCAATTGCCAAAACCAATAAAACATTACTATATAATGGTTCCGAAGTTTTAAAGTCACAGCATGCCGGCTATACTGCTGATGAAATATTTGTACCATTAATTGTTATAGATACGGACAAAGTAAATTAAGTCCATAAGCCTTAAAACAGCATGCAATACTTCTAAATAGTTTCGTAGATACATTAAAAAAAAACAATATGACATTCAAATTATAAAAAATGATATACTATCACAAAAATAAGTATTAAATAAATGTAACAAAATACCATATTAAAAGATTTAAAGCCAATATCAAGTGCTTTAGCCCAACCATATATTATGATAGTTAGACCCAATTATAAAAAATAAAAGACAAATTATATGATGCCAACTCTCTAAAAGTTCATCATTACTAATTTGTCTTTTTGTTTTATTTGTCCAAATGTTTAATCAATTTTCACAGTAGTTAATTTAGCGGAAGTCGTTCCATTAAGAATCAATTCGGTAGCCTGTTCAGAATTTATAAATAGTGTTAACTCATCGCCTTCCTTAAGCGTAAGTAATGCTGTGCCACTAACTTCGCAAAGTGTATTAGCCTTGGCCTGACATCTTATATCAGTTCCAGGAAGTTTTATATCAGTTGCCTTAAGAAAAATAGTGAAATTAGCATCAGTACTAGTAGCAGCATTAAGAAAGTAATTGATTTGATAAGTACCTTGTTTTTTTATATCAATAGCATAAGCAGTATCATATTCTACAAAAAAGGCTGTGCCTGTTTGTTCTAAAGGAATAATTGTGTCCATATCAGCCGTAACATTGAATCTTTGACTATCCCTAGTATACCTTTCTCCATAAGCTCCAACTCCATAAGAATCACCATTTGGTCCTTGCATACCTTGTATCCCTTGAGGTCCAGTTGGACCAATCATTCCTTGTAAAACTTGAATACCCATATCACCTTTTGGACCAGTTGGACCAGTTGGACCTCCTATATGTCAGCATTTTCCCAGCTCATACTATCTTCATTCCAATAATACAAATAACCGTTTATTAAATAAGTATCTCCCATTTTTCCCTGTGGATAAGTTCTTTCTAATTCTTCAACACTATTAAAACTACCCTTAATATTTATATTAGTACCTGGCATTCCCCTAGGCCCAGTCGGACCAACAATGCTACATATTCCCAATCTTTTCAACTTATTTCTAATTTTAGCAATCTCTAAAAAGTCATCAATATTACATTTTTCATTCATATAACTCACTCCTAGTAAACAGTATATTTTATGTAAAAAAAATAATTAAGTATAGTTAATACACATATATAACAAAAAAATAAAAAGTATTAGGCCAACCACGCAAAAAAATAATTTTCTCCGCCCATTCCTCTCAGTATGTTATACTAAAAGAAATGTTTGGAGGTGTAATATGATTTTAAATGTCTCAGGAAGAACAGATATTGTAGCCTTTTACACAGATTGGTTTATGAATCGTTACAAAGAAGGCTTTGTAGATGTTAGAAACCCATTCAATCAAAGTCTAGTTAGTAGAATATATTTTGAAGATGTTGACCTAATCCTTTTTTGTACCAAAAATCCTCTTCCTATCATACAGCACTTAAAAGGAATAAATATACCTATCATTTTTCAGGTCACTATAACTCCATACAAAACTGATATTGAACCAAATGTCCCTTCCAAAACTAAAACAATCACTGCCGTTAAAGAAATATCTAAAATAATTGGAATAGACAATCTAGCAATTAGATACGATCCTATATTTCTAAGTGCTAAATACACTGTTGACTATCATATTAAATCCTTCAAACGACTTTGTGAATTATTGAATGGCTCTGTTAATAAAATAATAGTATCTTTTATAGATGATTATAAAAATGTTAGAAAAAATGAAAGAACTCTTAATTATCGTCCCTTTACCGAAGCTGATTATAAGAGTATAGGTGAGAATTTTAGTAAAATTGCTAAAGAAAATAACATGACTGTTCAAACTTGTTTTGAAGAAAAAAATTTAGTAGAATATGGTTTCATAAAAGGAGAATGTCTATCTCATGAATTAGCCTATAAGTTAACTGGAAAAACATATAAATCTTGGACTGCTCGCAAAGAAAGAAAATGTAATTGTGTTCAAATGGTAGATATAGGTGTGTATAACTCTTGCAAGCATTTTTGTAAGTACTGTTATGCCAACTATGATGAAAAACAAGTTAATAGTAATTTTTTAAATCACGATAAAGAATCCTCTCTTTTAGTAGGAACTCTAAAAGATAATGACATTATAAAAAGAAGAATAAAATAAAATTTAGTTCATTTTGCTAAAATCCCGCCTCAAAAAGATACCCATTCACAAACATTTAACTTTCTCATAAATCTAAACCATACCAATATCAACCAACTTGTAGTATAATAAAGTTACACATGAATAAATTTAATAAGAAAAGAGGAAAAAATATGAAAATTGAATTACCAAAATTAGAAGACTGTAAAAGAATAAATGAACTTGCTGTTAAATTACATGAATACCATGTAGAATGGAGACCAGATATTTTCGTTCACACTGACACAGTTATAACAGAAGAAGAATTACAAGATATGATTGAAAATAAAAAGATGCTTGTCGCTAAAGAGGATGGAGTCATACTAGGCTACATAATTTTAGGCCCAATACGTGAAGATCATAAAAACGGCTACAACTATCGTAAACAATTAGAATTAGAAGCCTTAATTGTTGATGATACTGTTAGAAATAAAGGCGTAGGATCAGCACTAATGAAAAAAGCCCTAGATTATGCCAAAGAAAATAATTGTACAGATGTAAGATTAACTGTAAATGAAGAAAATACCAAAGCCATTAAACTATATGAAAAGTTAGGAATGAAAGTAAGAAACATTGCTTACACAATGAAAATAGATAAATAAAAAATTCTAAGAAACTTTCCACAACTATTGTGGAAAAACTCTAACGAAAAAGTTGCTAGTAATATTTTATCCACAGACCTAGTGGAAAACAAAAATCTTGAAACAACAACTGTTAAAAAAACAACACTTTTAATTCGATTTTATCAACGAAGCATCTGCATTTACCTAAAAACTATTTACTAACACCTTTAAAAGTATTAAAATAAAAAGCAAAAATCTTTTACTAATAACAGGAGGACACGATGAAAATTACTACCAAAAATTTACAAACAATGACTAAAGAACAGGTTTATGAAATCATTTTACCTTCTGTTTATCAAATCTATAATCAATATAAATACGCTAAGATAAAAGAAGCAGATTACACAAATCTAGTTTTAGCGGAAATAGAAGCATCTAAAGATGAATATACAGGCTCTCCAAGTTACTTAACCTACATGAAAAAAGCATTAAGGCGAAGAATTTCAGGCTATATTGCTAAAAAATTATCAACACCAGGAGAGGCTTGTCGTATTATCAATGATTATATAGATGAAAAGATTGCTCCAACATTTGCAGAAAATGAAATATTAACTTATTTTGATAAATTATCTAAATTTTTAGAAACCTATGATTTTTTTCCAGAGCCTGATATTTTAATCGACTTATTAAAAAACAACAAAACTTTAACAAAAATGGCTCAAACAATCTTTGAAAAAAATAAAGCCGAAATAATAGCAGGCAAAATAGACACAATATTTAATAATGACTTTTTAATAGAAACTGTAGAAACATATTGCATGTTAGAAAAAATAGAAATCAAAGAGATTGTCACTAATATAGAATATGAAGCAGATTATATAGGAACGGATATTACTAAACAAACCTTAAGAGATATTCGCCAGTATAAATTATTAACACCAGACGAAGAAAAAGAATTAGCCAAACGAGTAGCCGAAGGGGATTTGGAAGCCAGAAAATTATTTATCGAGTCTAATTTACGCCTTGTTACTAGTAGAGCCTACAAATATCTCAACAACGGTCTAGAGTATTTAGATTTAGTTCAAGAAGGAATGTTTGGACTAATGAAAGCCGTAGATAGATATGATGTAAGTAAAGGTTATAAGTTTTCAACATATGCTATGAACTGGATAAATCAAAGTATCAAAAGAGCAATCGATGACCAAAGCAGTACAATTCGTTTACCAGTTCACGCCCGCGAACAATTAAGATTGTATAAAAGAGTTGCTGGTATTTTGAAAAAGGAATTAAATAGAAATCCTACAAAGGAAGAAATAGCCGAAGCAACTGGTCTAAGTCTAGATCAAGTAAAAAACTTATCTACCAGTGATATTTCTATGATAAGTCTAAATGAACCTCTAAGAAATAAAAAGAATGAGGAATCAGATGAAATGGGAGATTTCATTCCTAATAGCGAAGCCGAAGTATTTGAAACTGTCAGTGACTCCATCTTGGCAGAAGAAGTTAACAATCTTTTAACAAAGACCGGCTTAAATGAAAGAGAAAAACTTGTTTTAACTTATCGCTATGGCCTAAATGGTGTTCCTATAATGACTTTAGAGGAGATCGGCCAACAATTAAATATTACTAGAGAAAGAGTTAGACAAATAGAGTCAAGAGCCATTAAAAAACTTAGAAATTCTAGATATATTAAAGACTTTGCTGTATATATGGATCATCCCACTGAAGCAAAAAAAACTATAGACATTTTTAGAGAATTGTATGCAACAAATAAAAGTAACGGCAATTTCGTATACAAACTACTTCTTAGAGATGGTACTCTCGAAAGAATCAGAGAAATGTCAGCAAGCACAATAGATTCGACTACAGAAACGGAAGAAAATACAGAAAAGCAACAACCAGATAATTCATATCTTACACTAGAAACAACCACAGAAACGGGGGAAAATGCAGTGGGAAATAAAGATAAAAGGAAAAAAACACTAAGTGAAATATTAGAAATAGACACAGAAACTATAAAAAAATTAGTATCACATCTAAGCGAGGAAGAAACACGAATTCTAGTTTCTAGATATGGCGAAAACCTAGAAGAATATAGAAATACTAACTTACAAGAAAAAGAAAGAACTCAATTATATAGTTCTATCCTTCCTAAACTACGAAGATGGCTAGAAAAAGGTGGTCCAAATCCACAAAAGGGAAGAACAAATAAATTAAAAGAATCCACAACGAAAGTGGAAAATATTCCTGTCGAAAGAACTGAAAAAAATGCTAATTCACTAATTCCTGTGGAAAGTCCAAAGGAAAAATCAAAAAATTTCACTGAAAATGTGGAAAAATCTCTAAATATATCTGAAACAATACCAGAAAAAGTGGAAAACACTCCAATGCCTGTCACAAAAGAAAAATATTCCGAAATAAATTCGGAAAAATCCACAGACTCTGTGGATAGGGTTCAAGAAAAGCCAAAAATTGAACAAATTTCCGTAATCGAAAAAGAAGATTGTGAAAGAATGCTTTGCCTATTAAGAATGCCCGCCTTTATCGATATGATGAAAGAAACTGATCCAAAAACAGCTATCATAATGGGATTAAGAATTGGCTATGTTGATGAAAAATGCTTTACTAAAGAAGCTATCGCTAACTTTCTAGGAATGACTGAAGAAGAAGTAAGTGAGTCTATCAAAAAAGGTGTAAATATTTATAAGAATAATTTTGATAAATTTATTGATAAATTAATAGATGGAAGTATTGATTCTGCAAATACACCCGAAGCAAAGTATACTGTTTCCACAACAAGCAAACAACCAACATCTCAAGAAAAGGCCTCATATACCAAGACACGACTTGCTTCTGAAAAAAAATAAAGTATTTCTAAGGCAGTTGTAAACTTAAAATACTAAAGAGAAAAGTAATTTAGAGTATTTCAAAAAGTAGACATAATAAATAACTAAACATCAAATAAAAAAGTTGCTTTTTATTATCCGTACTCAAATTACTTTTTTTAATTTTTAGTATTCTGTAACTAGCCCATAAGTGATATAATTTAATAACAGAGAATAATAAAAATAGTTAACAAAACTAACACCTACAAACAATATACAAGGAGAAAATAAGATGAAAAAGAAAATAAAAAGTCAAAACTACTACAAAAACCTAGATTTACTAAGGCTCATTTCTTGTATAGCCATCCTTTTATATCACTTAAACATTTTAAAAGGAGGCTATTTAGCCGTATGTACTTTCTTTGTTTTGACCAGTTATTTATCTTGCATATCAGAATTTAAAAAAGAGAAGTTCTCCCTTAAGGACTATTACCTAAAGCGTCTAGTAAAATTATATCTTCCACTAGCCTTAGTAGTCTTTATCTCTCTAGCAGCCATCTCGTTATTTTCAAATATCAGTTGGTTCAACCTAAAGCCAGAAACAACATCAGTCCTACTAGGCTACAACAACTTCTGGCAACTAAATGCTAACCTAGACTACTTTGCAAGACACATCAATTCTCCATTTATTCATTTCTGGTATATAGCAATTCTTCTTCAGTTTGACTTAGTATTCCCAATTATATTTGTACCATTACGTAAACTAGGAGACAAAGTTGCTAAATCTCTACCATGCCTAATAACAAGCACCGCCACCATAGCCGCAACCATCTACTTTTACAAGATGAGTATAACTCAAAATATGATGGTCACTTACTATGACACCTTTACCAGAGTCTTCTCCTTACTATTTGGTTTAACTCTAGGCTTTCTTCACACTTACTACCGCTCCCTTTTACCAAACAAATTTAAAGAAAAGCCATACAGTACCATTGTTTTATATTTTTATCTATTATTATTACTAGTACTATTCATCTTGATTGACTCAAAATCACCATACTTTGCCTTAAGCATGATAATTACTAGTATTCTAACTTGTCGAATAATTGACTATGCTACAATTTCTACAACATCAAACCTAAACATCATTGAAAAAATAATCAAGTCATTATCAAATATAAGTTATGAAATATACTTAACACAGTATCCAATAATATTTATCTTCCAATACATAACTTTGCAAGGCAACCTAAAATTACCAGCCATTATTTCACTTACAATCATCGTATCTTATATCCTTCATTTTTCTCTAGCCAAAGTCAATAAAGGTAAGGTGCTAAAATATATAGTTCTAACAATAATTCTTGCTATTTCTGGTTATGGAGCCTATCAATACTACCTTGCAGAAGATCATACTTTAGAAATGCAGCAACTAAAAGAGCAATTAGCCCAAAATGAACAGATGCTTAAAGAGTCTAAAGCAAAGTATGCTGATATGATGAAAAAAGAACAAGAAAACTGGACAAAACAACTTGAAAATCTAGAAGCAGATGAAAACAACTTAAACGAAGTAGTTGCAAATCTACCAGTCGTTGGAGTAGGTGACTCTGTAATGTTAGGTGCTCTATCCAATCTACAAACTCAGTTTCCTAATGGCTACTTTGATGCCAAAGTTTCTCGTACTGCCTGGAAAGTTGCTCCAATATTAAAAGACCTAGATGCACAAGGAATGCTAGGAAGCCCTATAATTCTAAATCTAGGTGCCAATGGAGACTGTTCAAAATATTGTAAAAATGAAATCATGCAAATAGCCAAAGAACGCCAAGTATTCTGGTTAAACACCACAAACAATGAAACGGCCAATGCCAATCTCTCATCGCTAGCCGCTGACTATAAAAACCTTCATGTCATTGACTGGGCAAGTATCTCAGCAGGCCATAAAGAATATTTTTATGCCGACGGCATTCATCTAACAGCAACTGGAAGAGGAGTATATACACAAGTAATCTACGATGCAATCTATCAAGAATATCTAAATGAATACAAAGAAAAGAAAGCCTCAATTATAAGTGCTCACGAAGAAGAACAAAAAAATAAGATAAGTTTTTATGGTAACACCTTATTACTAAATTCATTTGATTACGTAGAAAAAGACTTTACTAATGCTTCTTTCACAACTAACAAAGAATACACCTACAAGAGTCTAAAAAAAGATTTAGAAACTGCTCTAAAAAATAATACTCTAACAAATAAAGTAGTTTTCGTATTTGATAACACCACTAATATCAAAACAACAGAATATGAAGAATTGCTAGAACTATGCAAAAATAATGAACTATACATCCTAGCAACTAATAAAACAATTGCCAGTCTTTCCCTAAAAAATTACTCTAATTTAACCATTATGGATTTTACGAAGGAACTAAAAAAACATCCTAAGTACTTTTTAGCAGACGGCAAACATTTAAGTGACCAAGGTAATAAAGCCTTAAGTAATTTCTTAAGAGAAAAAATCCAAAAAGAAGATATATCTAACTAATAGGTATATCTTTTATTTTTTTCATTTCAATACCAGAAAAAGTATGATAATATGTTATTAGAAAATAAAGCAGTAATGATTGTAAAAAATAAAATATCGCCACACTATTTCAAGTAATACTAACAATTATATCAATCCACCAAAAAAGTAAAAAGATGTCTATATTTATGAGTAAAAATACTAAAAAAATAATTTCAAAGATCTTATCTATTCTAAGAAGAACTAAAATTAAAAATGGAGTTGAATTTATGAGTAATAACACTAAGAAAATAATTGTAAGAATTGTATTTGTTCTAATCGGAGTAGGAGCCTGTTTTTTAGCACCAATGTTTAAAAATAGTTCTATACCATTACTACCAATGGTTCTTATGGAATTATTTGTAACTATTCATATGACTATATTTGTATTTTCTCCCTTAGCAGCCCTAATAAATGATGAATCAACTGAATATCGTAAGTCCCTTATAAGACTATCCGTAGCCAGAGCCTTATTCCTATTGCTTTATGATTTATTTATATCACCAGGTATTGCAATCATTGACTTTTTCCTAGTCTTTGTTGGTGCCTTTACGGTAGGAGTTACTGGAATATCTAAAGGTAAAATGCTAATACCAGCCCCAAACATCATTAAAAATGGTGATCAATCACTACCAACATCATTTACAATTAACGGTCAAACTGTTACTACTACAGGAACGACTACTTCGGTTCCTCTAGTAACATCACAAAAAACAATAATAAGGCGCCAGGTAAGCCTTAAATGTCCAAACTGTGGTAACATGGTAAAAATAGAGTCAAAGTTCTGTCCAAACTGTGGAAAAGAAATTGATGAAAAAATGGTTCAAGACATAATGGCAACACTAGGAAAATTAGAACCACAATTAACGGCCTCATCAACACCAGGCACCATTGATTCAGCAGCCTTAAATGCGAAATTTGGCGAATTAAATGTTCAACCAATAACTTATGTTAAGCCAACAGACTTTGATCCAATGTATTCTTTAGAAAATACTCCTTTAATAGAGGCTTTCATTAATAAAGCCCTAGATAAAGCCCATGTGGATAAAACTCTAATTCCAAAAGAAGTTTTAACAAGAAAACAAATTTTCTATATCATTTTCTGTATCCTGCTATTCTGTTATATTTCAATAATCTTTTTCCACTTTCCACTTTTAACATACATAGTAGGCCTAATCGTTTTACTACTTCTTTTAGTGAAATCTAAAAAATATAACATGATGGAATATTTAAAAAAGGAATTAAATGCCAGACGTCAAGAAAAAATATCTAATATTGTTATGGCAACTAAAGAAAATGTTGTTCCAGATGGCAGTAAAAAACTTCTTATTTTAGGAACCATAGTCGCAATCATTGCTCCTTTAATACTATTTTCATCACCAAGAATACTATATGAAAAAACAGATGCTGGCTATGCCGTAAGATTCTATATCTTTGGCCTAACAAACTATAAAACAGCAACTATTCCTTCAACATATAAAGGCGAGCCTGTAGTAAGTCTTCGTGGTAATACTTTCTCTAACATGTTTTTTCTAGAAAAAGTAATACTTCCAAACACTATTACTGAAATAAGAGGTCAAGCCTTCAAAAACGATATAAAATTGAAAGAAGTAGAACTACCTAAAGAACTTACTTACTTAGGCGGTGGAGCCTTCTATAATTGTGAGTCACTTACTTCAATAGTTCTACCAGACACTCTAACCTATATGGGTGGCGAAGTCTTTATGAATGCCAGTTCTCTAGAAACTGTAGTCTTATCTGAAAATCTAACTGAAATAAGAGGTAACTCTTTTGAGAACTGTACATCTCTAAGTGGAATTGTTATTCCAGACAACATCAAAAGAATAGGTGGACATGCTTTCTACAATAACACTGCCTTAAGTGGAGTTTATATAAGTGAAAATAGTCAGTTACAAGAAATTGGTTCATCTGCCTTTAGATTGTGTCCAAATCTATATACAATCAATGTTCCCGCAACAACTTATATAAATGTTAGAGCCTTTAAAGAAAGTCCTACCATTGTCAATCGCTACAATTAATACTAAAGTGAATGTAACATAACCATTCGCAACAGTCATTTCAAAAAAGATAAAAGGGTATAAATATATTACAATTAGGAGTAAATATGGAACAAAATCTAAAATACATACATTTATTATACGTACCAACTATGGCTTGTAACATGTGCTGCAAATATTGCTACTTAGAGGATAATACTAAAGATGAAAAAACAGAACATCAAGCCCTAGAAACTTTAAAATATGCCGTCTCAAAATTTAAAGAGTCTAACGTCATACCCTTTAACATTTCTCTTCATGGTGGAGAAGTAACAACTCTTGATAAAAAAACATTTCACGATATTATTGAATACATTTCCACATATTACAAAGAAAACAGAGAAATAATAACTGCTGGTAATTTTAAAGTAAATTCACCACATATCAAAACAAATCTTTATGATTTAGAAAAACATCTAGAAACAATCAAAGAATTTAATGTTTCAATATCCGGTAGTCTAGACTTACCTCTATCACTTCATGATGAGTATCGTATCACTAAAGGAAATAAAAAGACTCTAGACAAAATCTTAAAAAATATTGCACTTTTAAAAGATATTCCCAATAAAAAGAAAGTGTCTGCTACAATCTTTAAAGAACATTACAATCATATCGATGAAATAATAAACGACATCAAGTATCTTCACAAAAACACTTGCTTAGACATGAACGATTTCAATTTTATGATTGGCTTTGACTATAACTCAAATGGCCTTCTTCATCATATTACTGAAGAAGAACAGCTAGAGTTTTATAACAGAATGCATAAAGAGTTTGACGGTACCGACTTAGATGCTGGTGTAAATGGCCCTTGGTTTGACGAGTTTGGACCGAGTTATTGTACCAACTGTAACAACTGCGGAGAAAAATTTTTTCTTCTTGAAAAAAATGGTGACATCTACTCCTGTGTTCGAGGCCAAAAAAATAAAGATTACTACTACGGCAACATTTACACAGATTCTGTGGAAAAAATCTTAACAACAGCTGCCTCAAAAATATACTTAAACCACAACAAACTACCCTTCAATGAAGAATGCAGTAAATGCGGCTATTTATATTTATGTAAAACTGGTTGTCCATTTGTAAAAAACACCTATAAGTCTAATAAAAGTTATACCTGTCTTCTTCAGCAACAACTATATAAAGATAGACTATATCAAAAAGATCCATACAATGAAGATTTTGTTTACGAATATACTCTAAAGATGCGTACCCAAGATCCTACACCTTATATTCCTAAGGAACAAAGTCCTACCTATCCACCATTAGAAGAACTAATCGCAAAGGATCAAAAATTAAAATATATCTATGCTGATGATGTCTTTATCCTAAAAGTTGCTAATTACGAGTATCCTCTTTCTTCACAAATTCTAAAAAAATCAAGAAATATAATTTACATTACACCAACCACCAAAGTAACAATATACATGAAGAAATCTTTAATAGAAGAAGAGTGTGATTATCCTGACAATAACTCCCTATACATTATGTTATTATCAGGTAACCTAGTTACTTATGGTGATGAAGAAAGAACCAAACAGTGCCATGTCGCAACCACTCAAATCTATAAAGGTGTTTTAGAAAATCGTCCATCAGATAAAAAAGGATATTATTCTTACGATATAACTAATTTCTTATCTGAATACAAAAACGACTTATCTAAAGAAAATCCTAATAACATTTTCTTCACCACTTCATCACTAAGAGATTATCACTATTTAAAACAAAAAAATAATGCCTATTATCACATCCAAGCCATAAACTTACCATTCCAAAATATTGAATTTTATTACATAGAAAAGGAGTCCAAAAATGAATAAAGAAGCCGAAACATATGAAGAGTTATCTCTTCAAAAAAGATGTATAGAACTAACCAAATACTATAATTTAACCATGGAGCAATTAGAAGAAATATATGAATTTTTAAAAAATAATAGAAATGGTTCTGTAAGATGTGCTGCCGCCACTATCACTCTAAGTACTCCAACTAAAGTCTACTCAACAATTCAAACTCCCTGTCTTTCTTCATCCGTTGACGGCATTGTAATTAATGAACAAGACTTTAAAATAATACCACATTACACTACATCATATGGCGGCTCTTCTTCCTATGGTGGTTCCTCATCCAATAATAATAACAATAACAATAATAACAATAATAGGTAGGAGGTAAAGTATGCCTTTAATATCTGATAATTATCAACAAAAAAAATTAAATAATTATAAAATCAATATCAAAACAAAATACATAGTAGGTAATGAAATCTTAGAACGAAATACTGATAATAGTAAAAATGACGATATAGAAAATGGTATTAGATGTAAAAAAGAATATTATCAAAATGATACCTTACTTCACACCGAAAGTCTCTTTGATTCTAGAATTGAATACACCTTTATTTCTAAAACTATGGAAGAAAAAGAACAAACTTGTCCCAACTGTGGCATGCACTCTAAACTAAAAAACTTTATCGACGGTTGTCCTTATTGCCACACTTACTATAATATCGATTACACTAATAAAGATTTAGGCAGTAAATATCACTACGACCAAGTCCTAAGAAGTAACACCTACAGAATAGTAACCGCAATAGTTGACATCCTAGTAAGCCTCCTTCTAAGTTATCTATTCATAAAGTACACATCTAGAACGTTTAATAGTTATGACATATCCAAAATATTTATTTATGGTCTAATACTATCTTTAGTTTTATATTACTTCTTCTACATCTTAGATGCTTATCTAGTCTTAAGCCCTATAAGAGAATACAAAGAAAGAGAAAATGAAAAGCAACAAGCCTTTTGGGAGCAAACTAAGATAGATAAAAAGAAATTTTATAACAATCTAAACTACGAAGTACGAAAATACTACTATAGTAAAGAAGATATAATTGATTACGATGTCCTAGACTATCTAAAGTTTAAAAACTATACAAAAAATAATCAATTATATGTAGAAGTAACTGCTGAAGTAAGGCTTGTCTACTATAAAAATAAGAAAATAACTTCAAAAATAAAAAAGGATACGTATCTTCTAAGACAACACAATAATGGAGTAGAGTCTTTAAAAGAGGGAAGTAATATAATTAAATGCCATAACTGTGGCGCATCCATAGACATTACTCAAGAAGAATGTTCTTATTGCCATACCAAAACTAAGTACTTCCAAGAATGGATATTAGAAAATAAAAAATAAAAAAGAAACTACCAGACTAGTCATTAACTATCTAGTCAATTAGTTTCTTTTATTTTGCACTTATTTCATCTTTACGAGCATCTTCTTATCACAAAGTTCTTTGTAAACCCAGCCATTCATTATTATAAATCATCAAATAAATTGTGCAAACCATTTCCTGGGCCTCTTTCTTAAAATAAATCAAACTACACAACAAGGTATGTGAAATGCTAAAAATCACATCTTAGTTCTCTTCAACCACTAAAGGTCTAAATTCACTAATAGCAGCGACAAGTTTTGGATGTCTAATAACAAAGTGAATAACAGGGTTACAACTCTTAGAAATAATTACATACTTACCCTCAACAATACTAATAGTAATATTTTTAAATGTCTTATTATCACTAACTTCAACCATATAATTCTTATTTTCTCTAGCCAATTTTTTAGTCATATTAAAATGTTCCCTATACTCCTTAGCCGTATACTTAATTTTATCTTTATAAAATATTCCGTCTAACTCCAAGTAACAAGCATCATTCTTATCAAATTCATATATACAATCTGTAATTGTACTATGTCCTAATATTTCCATTGTACTCTTACTCAATTCATTCTTGTACTTAACAATCATTTTAATATCTTCTTCACTGACATTATTATTCTTAAGAATTCTTTTTAATAACTCATTACTAATAGTAAACAACGGCAAAGTAGAAAGAATTCTTCTTCTATTACCACTTGTCATTTTATCCTTGCTGCTAAATTTCTTAAAACTACTCTCATCATTACTAGTATAAATATCCATAAGTGAGTTAGCCTTCTTTAACAATAACTCACTTTTTTCACGGTAATACTTTATTTCCTTACTATTATTAGTTAAATAATATTTTCCTTTATCATGAAATCCATTAATACATTCACCAGTCAAAGCTGCAACTCCAGACACATAATTAAAATGATGATAAACATTATTATTAACATCCTTTAAATAATATGGAGAAACTTGTCCAGTCATATAAATAGGAATCCAACTCTCAAGCCCAAGCATCATTTCATTAAATGGCCTATCTAAATTATGAATAATATTAAGATGCAATCCCTTTTTCAGACATAAAGCAATGGCTCCCATCCATTTTTTACCAAATTCTATATCTTTAGCCATATCTTCCATTGGCATATCACTACACATAAAGATATCCTCAGTATTTTTAGAAAGAACTGTTGCTTTAAAAAAGTCAATTTCTCCCTTTTTCATTTCGTTAACACCATAGTAAGTTCTACATTTAGCCTTATAAAAAGGAATGCTAGGCACCTTCAACTTATCAAATTTAATTGCCTTTATATACTGATTCAGATCAAAGTCATCTAAATTATATAAAAATTCATTTATATTTTTGCCCTCATCATTTTTATTGGTAATAATCCAATTTTTAAACTTCTCAAAAGTAATTTTCTCATTATCTCCAACAAGCCCTTCAAAGGTCTCTTTATGAGTCTTAACATCATATTTTTTAAGTATAAAACTAACTAAAGAACTAACAAACTCCTCTTTATTAGAAGGAACTCTCTCACCACTTCTTATTCTAGATAAGTATGAAGCATCAAAATTCAATGCTTTAGCAAGTTCTCTTGCATTAATATTAAAAGTATCAATTACCTTGTTCAAGTTTTCTCTAACAATTTCAAAGTCAATACTAGAGTTTTCAACTACCACATTAAACTCATTAAATATATCCTCTCGCTTATACTTACCTTTAGATAAGGCTGACAAGGCCTCACTAATTTTTTCTAAATTAGTCTTATTAGGAACCCTACTCCCATTCTTATATCTACTAATAATTGACTCTGAAAGTTGTGCTTCACTGGCCAAGTCTTTAGAACTACATCCAACTAAATTAAAATACTTATTTAATACATCACTAAACTTCATATAATCACATCCATGTATAAACTATTATAACATAATATATACTAATATAATAAGCCTTCAACTTGTCAAATTGTCATTGACTATTTGGTAAAGAAACTACAAAAGGCATCTTAATTATCTTATACTTTAATAAAAACAATATATAAGGAGAGTAAAAATATGTTAAAAAAAATAAAAGAAAATAAAAAAATAATAATAATAGTTTTAGTAGTATTAGTTGTTGGAATATTACTATTTGCCTTTACAAACAAGCAAAAAATAGATCAAAAAGTAAAAATAAAATACACAGAAGCCAGTAAAATAACTTTAGAAGAGTATAAAAATGCCACTTTCAGTATGAAAAAACCAAAAAATTGGACAGTTGAATCAGGAGGAACAGGAATGTATTATGCAATTCGAGTATATGATCCAGCAGAAACATCTAACCAAATCTTTTTAATGTTAAAGATTCAACCATTACTAAAGAGTAGTGCCGCCAAAAGTTTTTGGCAAGAATATTCTAGACTAAGTGGAAACAGTGCTCAATATAAAGTCTTTGCTAATGCAGTAGTTCTAGAACAACCAACTACTGAAGGTTTTTATACTTCGTTTAATGACATTGCTGATTATATAACTTCTATTGAACCAACATTATCAAATATGAACTTTCCAACTTTTTCCAATTTTAAAAAGGTTGAAGAATTTGCCTCTTCTGCTTCAATGAAAAGCTATGCTCTAGATAGTAAAGTTTTAAGAGGAACATTTACCTCTGAAAAAGGTAAAGAAGGAGAAGGTCTATTTCTAGCCTCAATAGTAAATTTTGGTAATCAATATCAAAATGGTGTAGATTTTCTATACTATATGGCCTATGATATTATGACTGTAACAGCCGTAAAAGATGAGTTCATTAATTATAAAGATATTCTTTTAGAATCAATAAATTCAATAGAGTTTTCTGATAGTTATGTAAAGCAAACAATAGATGATGGCAATGCACAAACTAAACAAGCCCTTGCTTTAAATGCTAGTGTACAAAAGTCATTTGATTCATACATGAGTGCTTGGGAAAATAGAAATAAGAGTTATGACATAATGAGTCAAAAACAAAGTGATGCAACTCTAGGCTACGAAAGAGTATATGATACTGAAACAAATGAAGTATACAAAGCCTACAATGGTTTTACTGATGACTATACAGGTGAAAGATACAAGGCTATATCCGATGAAATGTACACCGAAAAAGTATACGGATACATAGAAAAATAGGTGACCTATGAAAGATAAGAAAGAAATGATTAAGAAAGATAAGAAACAACTAATTATAAAAGACAAGAAAACAATAATATTAATTGTTGGCTTAATTTTACTTGTTGCTGTAGCAATTATAGCACTGTTACCAAAACATGATGCGAAACCAGCAAAAACAACCGATAAGGAACCAAAAACACTTGTAGATGCCGTATTAGAAAAAAATAATCAGACAAAAGAAACAACCACTTACAAAAAATTTATTTCTGGAGAAGTTCTAAATGAAAATACCAACTTTTTAGAGTATGCTTTTATAACTAATAATACTGCTTACATATTTAATCCAGAAAAATTAAAAGCCGAAGAGTTAAGTTATAAAAAGGTTTACGATATTCCAACAGATATAAAGATAATGAATATAGTACCAAGTCTAGGTGCCGATATAAACTTTATTGATTATACAGATACCTTATATTCTATATATGACAGTAACATCGATAATGATCCGGTAGATGATTACTCTATGTTTAAAAATGCTATATATGAATTAAGAGTACTAGCCGAAAAAAACTATTCAGAAAAATACTTAGATAAAAAAATAGATTATGACTTTACTGCCAATAATTTATATGTAAAGAACAACATTCTATATAATGTGATTCCAGAATATTATCATTTTCAAAATAAAGTAACAGTACCAACATCATATGAAAAAATTTCTGGAAATTATGAAGGCGAAAAAATAATCCGTATATATAATGAACGAATCTTAAAAACAGACAAGTCTTTCTATGAAATTATAGATTACTATGATACTGATGCTAAGAAAACAACGACTATGAAAATGGATTTATTATCAAAGTATTATGACGAAGTTTTAACTTTTACCTATGAATACGTAATTTTAAAAGACTATACTTTAATACCTATAAATGATTGCCTAAATAGACCTCAAAAATATCAAACAAACTACTATAGAGGTACTTTAAATGAAAAACCAGCAACTTTTATAGAATAATGAAGAAGACATTTCTGTCTTTTTTCTTTTACCTAAAACTTTATCTTAAACACTCCACATGTTATAATAAACAAAGAGGTGTTACAATGAATAAATTAAAGATTAATGGTATCTATAAACATTTTAAAGGAAACTATTACTTAGTAGTAGACACAGCCAAATACTCTGAAACAGGAGAAGAATGTGTCATCTATAGAGCACTATATGGTCCTAATGAATTATGGATAAGACCTAAAGATATGTTTTTAAGTGAGGTAGATCATAAAAAGTATCCAGATATCAAACAAAAATATCGTTTTGAATTACAAGAAATAGAAAGCGTTGCAAAGTAATAGACTATGTCCAAAGTATCAAATGTTATAACTTTATTAGAATTATTACAATCAGGACGTAAATACAGTATAAAAGAACTAGCAAGCATCTTAGAAGTATCAGAACGTATGATAAGAGTCTACAAAGAAGACTTAGAAAAAGCCGGAATTTATATTGATTCAATACTAGGCCCATATGGTGGATATGTCCTAACAAGACCAGTCAAAGTTCCTATTAGAAGATTTACTGAGAATGACTACAAAATATTAGATCAATACATAAAAAAAGAACAAGACGAAGAAAGAAAAGAAACTCTTATAACGCTTCAAAACAAAATTAAAGGTGTCTATATTGGTAGTAAACAAGATACTACAAAATTCAAACTAGATGATGAACTCCAAAAGAAATTTAATTTATTAACACGAGCCATCAGAGAAAAAAGAAAAGTAAAAATACGATATTACTCATACAACAAAGGTGAAAATGAAAGAGTAATCGATCCAGCTGAAATGTTTTTATTTCAAGACGGCTGGTATTGTGCTGCTTTCTGTGAAAAGAAACACGACATTAGACATTTTGAACTAAAAAGAATTTTAGAATATGAATTATTAGATGAAAAATATGAGTAGAAAAATTGAAAAGAAAGAATAAGTAGACGAAATACTTCCTCCTCTTAAGTTATATTGAACTTGAGGAGGTATTTTTATGGAAAAAAACATGAAAATTAATTTTGCATATTTAAAGAGGAGGGTAGAAGATGCATTTGATAAAACTGATTTGGAATATATCAGAAAAAGTTTACTAGAACTAAAAGAACCCACGATTGTCTCTGGAGTAGGAGGATCGAGTGTCGTAAGTAGTTTTGGCAGTAAAGTTTTAAATAGAAAGAATAGTATTATCACACTAGATAGTGAGCCAAGAGACTTTATCTACCAAAACTTATCTGGCTTTAAAAATGTTCTTTCTTGTAGTTACAGTGGAAAAAATTATGGAGTTGACTTATCATTTGCCAATGACTTAAAAAAGTATCTATTATCAAACAATTCTTTTGATAATCCTGACGTAACATATTTGGAGTACAAGACAACACTTGATAAAGAAAAGAGTTTTATCTCCCTAGGTGCTACTCTAATTCCTATAAGCATTCTTTTAGATTATTACTTGGATGGAAATACAACTAGAATCCTAGAACTAATCGAGCCAACAGATTTTTCATTTGATACTAATCCAAACATCTATGAAATATTTTCTGGATACGATACTAAAACATCATCCAAGTATCTAGAATCAACTATGATAGAGTCAGGTATAGGTATACCAATCGTCCATGATAAGTATTCTTATTGTCATGGCCGTTCAACAACTTCAACAGTTCATTGTAATAATGCAATCTATTTTGCTAGAGAAACAGACTTTGATAAAATGTTATTAGAAGAATTAAAACCCTATTATAATGAAATAATAGTAATATCATCACCAGCAAAAGATCAAGTAGAAGCTGACTTTCATATGCTAGTTCAATCAATGTACTTAACAAAATATTTAGCCGAACAAAGAGAAAAAGACTTATCCAAAGTAGAATATTCACCAGTAGTCAAAAAAATATATAAATATTCCGGACAAATTTAGCGTAAAACATTAAACTAAAAGTAAAGTGCACAATTAAGTACATGAATTTAGGATAAAAAATAAAATTACAATGTCGAAATCTTTATATTTAAGACTACACATGATATACTAATGTCGGGTGAGGTTATGAATGAATATACAAGAAGACGAGTTATGGAAGAAGAACGTCATCAATTTATCTATGGTTATAATACTGAAGAAAGGCATAGATTTTTAAAGGACTTAGAAAGTGCCTATCCAATATTAACAGATTCTACAGAACCTGCCGCAATCTATATGAAAGACTTTTCTCTACCTTTAAGTAAACCAACAAATAAAACTATTAATTCTGAAAACTCTAGACTAATCGCAAGTAAATTCTTAGACTTTTCAATTTCAGAGAACATCATTAGAAGAATACTAGAACAGGAAAAACTAAATACTTCAATGTCAAAAATAAATGATTTATTAGAAAGAATAAATAGATTATATGGAAATAGAAAACATCAACAATCAAGATCATTAGAAGAACTTAAAAGTATCTTAGCAGAATCACGAAAGATGTATTCCAATTATTATGTTGAATACTTACAAGGTAATCAGTCTTGCCTTGATACTGATAGCCTAACGATTCCTTTTATAAATGCAATTGATGTAGCAGCAAAAACAAAGCAAACTTTAAGCATAGATTCGTACTATGGATTGATATTTGAACAGAATGAAAGAATGCCTTTGGTATCATATCAAGCAATCAATGGCTTTGTTACAAGAAGATGTAATGGAGATCTTTCTATAAAAGTTGCTACGACTCCAGACGCCTGGCAAACTTTTTATGACTTAAATGGCACTTTGGCCGAAAAGATTCATGACTATGGAACCGTCGAGTTAGATGATTGCGTCAAACAATATACCAAGAAAATGAAAGAAATAAAGGAGAGTGAATAATTATGAAAGTAGTTGGGACAATGTTTTTCCAAGATGAAAAACTATTAATTGATAAGCCAAGAAAAAGACCAACTTATCAAATGATTGGTGGTCGAGTAGAGGAAAATGAAACTCCATTAGAAGCCGCTATTAGAGAATGTCATGAAGAACTAGGGCCAAATGTTATCTTCAACGAAGATGCTCTTGAACTAGTAATGGAATTTGACGAGATAGCAACGAGTGATGGTAAAACTCCGATTCACTTCTATGTTTTCCTATCAAAAGAAAAATTTAAAGGTACACCAACAACCAGCGAAGAGATAGAAAACTTCCTATGGTATGATTCAACTCATGGTACAGATATTTTATCTAACACCTTAAAAAATGAAGTAGTACCATACTGTCTAAATAAAAAGTTAATAAAATAGATATGTTAAACGACAAAAATAGGAATAAAACTCCTGTTTTTCTCATTTAAAGGTCCTAAAAAACTAAAATATCTCGGGCTTTTACCGTCTAAACAACACTTAGAACTAAAAAAACTAAAAAGTCAAAATTACAAATTATTTTTATTATTCATATTAAAAATCAAAAAAAGAGAGCCAAAAATGGCTCAATCTATTAACAGAGGATCTTCACACTATATAGTGAACCTTCCTCACTAATAATATATGCAATAATAATTTTTATTATACAAAAAATTAAAAATATGATAACATAATGCTAGAATATAAAATGTATAAAAAATAAAAAAACAAACATTATAATAAGAGAGGTACACTATGGAAATAAAAGAAGCAAAAAACACATTACATAAATACTTAGAAGAAATAGAAAATTATTGGAGGTTACTTTGACATAGATCAAAAAAAGTCTGACTTATTGGCTCTTCAAAAAGAAACTGAATCTCCTGATTTCTGGACAAATAGAGAGAAAAAAGATTCTGTACTTAGTGAAATTTCTAGTAAAAAAGAAACAATTACTAATGTTGAAGAAATAAAAAACAAAGTCAAAGACTCCCTAGAACTTCTAGAATTAATAGAATTAGAACCAGATACAGATATTGAACAGCAAATAGAAAAAACTATTGAAGACCTACCTCAAGAGATGGAAGAATTAAATTTACTTCTCCTTCTTAATGGTCCATATGATAAAAATAACTGTATACTAGACATCCATTCCGGAGCCGGTGGAACAGAAGCCTGTGACTGGGCCCTAATGCTATATCGAATGTATACTCGTTGGTGTGAAAAGAAAAACTATAAAATTGAACTACTTGACTATCAAGATGGTGAAGAAGCCGGTATTAAAAGTGCCTCTTTACTAATAAAAGGCTACAATGCCTATGGCTATTTAAAAAACGAAAAAGGAGTTCATCGTCTAGTAAGGTTATCTCCATTTGATTCTAATAATCGCCGTCATACATCTTTTGCATCAATCGAAGTAACACCAGAAATAGAGCAAGACAACAGTATTGAAATAGATGAAAAAGACTTAAAAATTGATGTTTATCGTTCATCTGGCTGTGGCGGACAAGGTGTAAACACTACAGACTCAGCCGTAAGAATTACACACTTACCTACCAAAATAGTAGTTACTTGTCAAAATGAACGTAGTCAAATTCAAAATAAAGAACAGGCTATGAAAGTCTTAAAAAACAAACTATTACTAAGAAAAATAGAAGAACAAGAACAAGAACTAAATAAAATTAAAGGTAATCAAATGAATATCGAGTTTGGTTCTCAAATAAGAAGTTATGTTATGCATCCATATTCCATGGTAAAAGATCATCGTACAAACTATGAAACTAGTAATGTTACTAAAGTCTTAGATGGAAATATTGATGAATTTATAGAAAGCAATTTAAAAAGAGGGTTATAATATGAAATTTTTATCAAAAAAGGACAGTTTAAAAATTTTAGAACAAATAAGAGAAAAATCTAAATACAAAAGATTTCTAAAATTCTTTATTGGATGTCTTTTAGTATCTATCTCTTATAACTTATTTCTAGCACCAAATGACTTAGTTGCTGGTGGTGTAGGTGGTATTGCCATTATCTTAAACGATTTATTTGGTCTAGATTATTCAGTTGTAATATTAATAGGAAATATCATTCTCTTAACGATTAGTTTTATCTTCCTCGGTAAAGAAAAAACGAGAGGTTCAATTCTAGGATCTTTAGTTTTCCCTTTATGTGTAAAACTAACTTCTAATATTAATGCTTATATTAACGTAGAAACTTCTGAACTACTTTTAGCAGCCGTCTTTGGTGGTGTCTTATATGGCTTTGGTGCTGGTATGATATTTAAAGCCGGCTTTACAGGTGGAGGAACCGATGTTATAACTCAATTACTCAATAAATATTTAAAATTAAGTATGGGAAAAAGTCTTTTATGTACTGACGGAACAGTTGTCTTGTTATCATCATTCGTATTTGGTACCAATAAATTACTATACTCCATTATCACTTTATACATTATAAGTTTTATCTCAGATCGTGTTATTTTAGGAGTATCTGATAGTAAAGCCTTCTACATCATAACTGATGAGGAAATTGCCATCAAAGAATACATCTTAAAGTACTTAAACCATGGTGTAACAGTCTTCAATGCTAAAGGTGGTTTTGCTAAAGAAAAACAAACAGTTCTAATGTGTGTCTTACCAACCAAGGACTACTACAAATTAAAAGAGGGAATTGCCGAAATAGATCCAGATGCTTTCTTCGTTGTTACAGATGCCTATGAAGTATTTGGAGGCGAGTAATATGAAGGAATTAGTAGAAAAGTTTAAAGACAAAAAAGAACAAAAGAAAATCATTATGTTAATTATTTCCCTATTCTTTAGTGCCATAGTATATAACTTATTCCTACTACCAGTAAATCTAGTAACAGGTGGAGCCGGTGGTATAGCAACTATAACTAATTATGTTTATGAAATAGATCCAGCCTTAATGATTTTATTAATATCACTAACCTGTGCACTTCTAAGTTTCATGTACTTAGGCCCAAGAGTAACTGCTGTAACACTTTTAGCCAGTATTCTTTATCCAGCCTTTGTAGAACTAACCGAACCTTTAACGACAATCGTTCAAATAGACTACAGTGACATGTTCGTCATAACTATCTTTGCTGGTGTCTTAAATGGTATAGCAAACGGACTTATGTATAAGACAGGTTACAATAATGGCGGCCTTCCTGTCATAAGCCAAATTTTGGAAAAATATTACAAAGTACCAATAGCTAAAACTAGTGCTATTATGAATACAACCGTAGTTTTAATTGGTGGAGTCTTCTTTGGTTGGACTAATGTCATGTATGCTATTATTTTAATATACCTAAATACTATTATTATTAATAAAGTATTACTTGGCATCTCTAATAATAAAGCCTTCTATATCATAACTTCTGAAGAAGAACAAATTAAAGAATATATTATTAAAACGCTAGGACATAGTGTAACTGTCTTCGATGTAAAAGGCGGTTTCCTAAATAAAAAACACAAAGTCGTTCTAACTGTTGTTCCAACTAGAGAATATTACCGAGTCACTGAAGGTATAAAAACAATAGATAAAGACGCTTTCTTTGTTGTAACAGATTCCTACGAAGTAGTAGGTGGAAAATAATATCAAAGTTTATTAAGTGTAACTCTACAGTGTCAAGGGAGAAGTAAAATTTAACTTGTATAATTGTAAATGATGTGAGACAAAATTTATAAAAAAATTAAAGGCAATATG
>OJAW01000600.1_pt1 | contig 24738 bp, 16 predicted proteins | sample 1589151 | NCBI WGS metagenome assembly OJAW01 (sample SAMN03283290) | human gut metagenome | biome: human-associated habitat; material: feces | host: Homo sapiens | place: Peru | collected 2012
TGTTACTGTTTCTAATGATGGTATTGGTGATGCAAACAATGTTGTTATTGTTGATAGGCTTGGTGAAGGTTTGACCTTTGTAAGTGCTTCTGATAATGGTGTTTGGGATCCTGTTAAACGTACTGTTACTTGGATTGTTGATTTAGCTAAAGGAGAAAGTAGAACTTTCTATGTAAATGCTACAGTTGTCGGTTATGGAAATGTTTCTAACTCTTTAGTTGTTGGTAATAAGACTGCTGGTGTTAATGTGACTGTTCCTGAGATTATTCCTGATAAGACTGTAAGTATTGCTAATCCTAATTTCGGTGATAATGTGACTTATACTGTTACTGTTTCTAATGATGGTATTGGTGATGCAAACAATGTTGTTATTGTTGATAGGCTTGGTGAAGGTTTGACCTTTGTAAGTGCTTCTGATAATGGTGTTTGGGATCCTGTTAAACGTACTGTTACTTGGATTGTTGATTTAGCTAAAGGTGAAAGCAAAGTATTTACTGTTAATGCTACTGTTGATGCTTATGGAAATGTTACTAACTCTTTAGTTGTTGGTAATAAGACTACTGGTGTTAATGTGACTGTTCCTGAGATTAATCCTAACAAGACTGTAAGTATTGAAAATCCTAATTTCGGTGATGATGTGACTTATACTGTTAGCGTTTCTAATGTTGGTATTGGTGATGCTAAAGGTGTTGTTGTTCGTGATGTTTTAGGTGAAGGTTTAGTTTTCGTTAGTGCTTCAGATGGTGGAGTATATGATGAAAATACACGTACTGTTACTTGGATTGTTGATTTGGCTAAAGGTGAAAGCAAAGTATTTACTGTTAATGCTACTGTTAGTGGTTATGGAAATGTTTCTAATTCTTTAGTTGTTGGTAATAAGACTGCTGGTGTTAATGTGACTGTTCCTGAGATCATTCCTGATAAAACAGTTAATGTTGCTAATCCTAATTTCGGGGATAATGTGACTTATAATGTTACTGTTTCTAATGATGGTATTGGTGATGCAAACAATGTTGTTATTGTTGATAGGCTTGGTGAAGGTTTGACCTTTGTAAGTGCTTCTGATAATGGTGTTTGGGATCCTGTTAAACGTACTGTTACTTGGATTGTTGATTTGGCTAAAGGAGAAAGTAGAACGTTCTATGTAAATGCTACTGTTAGTGGTTATGGCAATGTTTCTAATTCTTTAGTTGTTGGTAATAAGACAGCTTCTGTTAATGTGACTGTTCCTGAAATTAACCCTAACAAGACTGCAAATATTGAAAATCCTAACTTTGGCGATAATGTAACTTACACAGTCACTGTTACTAATGATGGTATTGGTGATGCAAACAATGTTGTGGTTAAAGATACTCTTGGTAAAGGATTGAAATTTATTAGTGCTACTGGTAATTATACCTTTGATGAAGCTACTAATACAATTACATGGATTGTTGATTTAGCTAAAGGTGAATCCAAAACATTTAAAGTAAATGCTACAGTTTCCGGATATGGAAATGTAACAAATACTGTAATTGTTGGCAATAAAACATTTAACAAAAATGTAACAGTTCCTGAAATCAATTCAAACAAAACAGTTAACAATGAAATTCCTAATTTCGGTGATAATGTAACTTATAGTGTAACAGTCACTAATGATGGAATTGGTGATGCTAACAATGTAGTTGTTTGCGATATTTTAGGTAAAGGATTAAAATTCTTAAATGCAGATGGAAATTTCACATATGATGAAAAAACTGGTACAATTACTTGGATTGTTGATTTGGTTAAAGGCGAAACTAAAACATTTAATGTAAATGTTACTGTTTTAAGCTATGGTGATTTATCTAACAAAGTAGTTGTCGGAAATAAAACAGTTATCAAAAACATTACAGTACCTGAAATTAACCCGGGAAAAGAAATTAACATTGAAGTTCCAAACTTCGGTGATAATGTAACATACACTGTAATTGTAAACAACACCGGAAAAGTCAATGCTACTGATGTTGTTGTAGCTGATAAATTAGGTGAAGGTTTAACTTTTGTTAATGCTTCAAATGGTGGAGTATACAATGAAACTACTCGTACAATCACTTGGATTATTAACTTAACTGCTGGAGAAACCAAATATTTATATGTAAATACCACAGTTTCAGCATACGGCAATATAACTAACAGTGTAATTGTCGGTAATAAAACATTTAACAAAAATGTAACAGTTCCTGAAATAATCCCTGTAAAAGAAGTTAATTCCTCTGATATCCATATTGGAGATGAAATAACTTACACTATTGCTGTTTCAAATCCTGGAAAAACCAATGCAACAAATATCGTAATTAAAGATGTACTTCCTGAAGGATTAAAATTCATTAATGCTTCAAATGGCGGAGTATATAATCCAGCTACTGGAATTATTACATGGATTGTAAACATTACAGCTAATTCAACTGTTGATTTAACTGTTGTAGCTAATGTAACTAAATCAGGAAATATTACAAATACTGTAAATGTTGGAAACAAAACTGCTAACTGTACTATTGAATCAAAGGATATTGCTGATTTGGAAATACACATAGTTGCTGACAAATCTGAAATATACATTGGGGACTCTGTTGTCTGCACAGTTACTGTCATAAATAATGGACCAAGCGATGCAATAAATACAATTGCTAATGTACTTGTACCAAATACTTTAAGCATTATTTCATATAATGCAACAAAAGGAACATTTGACATAACTTCTGGCAAATGGTATGTAGGAAACTTAACAAATGGTGAAAAAGTCGTATTAACATTTGTAGCTAAAGCATTAAATGAAGGCAATTCAACAGTATATGTTAATGTAACAAGCGAAACCTTTGAGGTAATCTTGGAAAACAACTACGACAATGTAACTGTTAAAGTCCTTAAAAAATCAGCTCCAATCGGTCCGGATAAACCAGTTCATCCAGACGATTCATCTTCAGCTGATGATGGTTCATCTTCAGATGCAGGTAGTGAATCTGTAAGCTTACCAAATACAGGAAATCCACTAGCAATATTGCTCTTATGTATTTTAAGTGTAATATTCGCGGGATCTAGAAAAAGAAAATTATAATTTATTTGTGATTTGGGTTTAATTACTCAAATCAGCTTTTTTTATTTTTTTAAGATTAGCTATTTTTTCATTTGCTATTAATGGATTGCTCTTATTATTTTCTTAGAAATTAACAGTAACTTGTATATAATCATCACAACAAATATTAAAAATAATTTAAGTATTGTTGTGATAATATGGCTAGTCAAAGTGAAGCAGCTTTAGAAAATAATTTAATTAAAACTTTAGTTGATGGAGGTTATGAGCAAGTTTTAATTAAAGATGAAAAAGAGTTAGAATCTAATTTTAAACAGCAATTGGAAAGATTTAATAACACTACTTTCACTGATGATGAGTTTAGAAAGATTCTTATTCATTTGGAAGGAGGTTCTATTTTTGAAAAAGCTAAAAAGCTCAGAGATCAATATGAACTTTCTCGTGAAGATGAAACATTCTATGTTAAATTTTTAAACAAAAAAGAATGGTGTAAAAATATTTTTCAAGTTGCAAATCAAATTACAATGGAAGGAACATATAAAAATCGTTATGATGTAACTATTCTTATTAATGGTTTGCCTTTAGTTCAAATTGAACTTAAAAAGAGAGGTGTTGAACTAAAACAGGCTTTTAAACAAATTCAAAGATATCAGCTACATTCATTCCATAATCTTTTTAATTATGTACAGATTTTTGTAATAAGTAATGGTGTAAATACTAAATTTTTCTCAAATAACTCAGAACTAAATTATAACTTTACATTTTTCTGGAAAGATAAAAATAATAACAATATCAATAATTTAGAAGATTTTGCAACTACATTTCTGGAAAAATGCCATTTATCTAAAATGATTTCACAATACATTGTTTTAAATGAAACAAAAAAATCACTGATGGTTTTAAGGGCATATCAGTATTATGCTGTTGAAGCTATTCTTGAGAGTGTTTCAAATAAATCTAACGGATATGTATGGCATACAACAGGTTCCGGTAAAACTTTAACTTCATTTAAGGCTTGTCAAATATTAACCAGTAGAGAAGATACAGATAAGGTAATGTTTATTGTTGATAGAAATGATTTGGATTATCAAACAACTAAAGAGTTTAATAGTTTCTCAGCAGGAGCAGTAGATGGAACAGATAATACAAATGCTCTTATTAAACAATTAAAAGGTAAAAATAAACTTATTATTACAACAATACAAAAGCTGCATCGTGCTGTAAAAGGTAGGGCAAAACAATTAGAAAACTATAGAAATCTTCGTATGATTTTAATGTTTGATGAATGTCACAGATCCCAGTTTGGAGATATGCACAAAGACATTACAAATTTCTTTACTAATATTAACTATTATGGTTTTACAGGAACTCCAATTTTTGCTGAAAACGCAAATAAATCAAGAACTACTGAAGATTTATTTGGAAAACGCTTGCATTCCTATTTAATTAAAGATGCTATTCATGATGAAAATGTTTTAGGATTTGCAGTGGATTATGTTGGAACATATAAGAGCAGGGTTAAAACTGATATTGAAGTTGAAGCTATTGATACAAGAGAAGTTATGGAATCTGAAGAAAGATTGGAGAAAATTGTTGATTATATTATTAAATATCATAACAATAAAACATATCACAAAGAATTTACAAGCATGTTTTGTGTTTCATCAGTTCCCGTTTTAAATAAATATTATAAGATTTTTAAAAAGAAAAGTCCCGATTTAAAAATTGCAGCTATTTATTCTTATGGGGATAATGTAGATTTGGAAGAAGGCAATAAACATCCTCGTGATAACTTAGAAAGCCATATTGCAGATTATAATAAAATGTTTGGAACTAATTATTCAACAGATGATTTTGGTTCGTATTATGTTGATGTAAGTAAAAGAAGTAAAAACAAGCAAATTGATATTCTTTTAGTTGTCAATATGTTTTTAACTGGTTTTGATAATCCTTTATTGAATACATTATATGTTGATAAGAATTTGCAGTATCATGGTTTAATTCAAGCATTTTCAAGAACAAATAGGATTGATAATGTTAAAAAAACACAGGGAAATATTGTCTGTTTTAGAAATCTTAAAAAAAGAGTTGATGAGGCAGTTAGACTTTTCTCAGATACTAATGCTACGGGTTATGTAATAACTTTACCTTATAGTGAATATGTTGAAAAATTTAATTCCTGTGCAAACAGACTTTTAAAGTTAGTGCCAGATGTACAGGATGTTGATAGTTTAGAAGATGAAAAAGACATTGAAAAATTTGTTTTAAACTTTAAAAATATTCTTAGGGTTTTAAATAGGATGACTACATTTGCAGAATTTAGTTATGATGATTTAAAATTAACAGAACAAACTTTAAATGACTATAAAAGTAAATATTTGGATTTATATGAAGTGCTTGGTCGTAGTGAGAGTCCTAAAAAATCAAGTATTTTAGACGACATTGATTTTGAAATAGAACTTACAAGGCAAGATAACATTAATGTTTCATATATAATAAATCTTTTAAAAGATTTAGATCCAAAAGATTCTTCATTTAAGAAAGATGTCAGATTAATTCATGATTTAATGCAAGCTTCACATGAACTTAAAAGTAAAGCAGAGCTTATTGATAAGTTTATACATGAAAATATTGTAGAAGCTAATGGTCAAATAGATATTGATGAAGAATTGCCACAATACTTTGAAAAAGAGAAAAATAAAGAAATTGATGAAATGGTAGCTTCTGAAAACTTATCTAATGAGGAAACTAGGAAAATCATTGAAGAGTATGAATATAGTGGTAAATTACGTGATGATGATATTAAACAGTCATTCAATGAAGATATTGGATTTTTAGAACGCAGACATAAAGTTAACTTGTTAAAAAGTAAAATAATTGATTTGGTAGATAAATTTGCATTGATTTAATTTTTCTTATTTTTGTCCTAATTAATTAGGACAGAAACATTTATATGGTAAGAAGTGTAAATTATAATTTGTCCTACAAAAATAGGACAAAATTAATTTAAGAATAAAAAAACTTGCCATGTAAATATGACAAGTAAATTGATTGCACTTTAATCTATTTATTTCAACATTATTAAATCTTTGTTTAATCATGGAATTCAAATAGAAATATAAAATTTGTTTTCATATTTACAGGCAGTTTTTTTCTAAATAAGAAAACAAAGGTCTTAAAATGAACAAACAAACTACTCAACAAAAAGTACAAGAATTAAATGATGACGGAATAACTTTTGATAGATTTAATGATAAATTAGTAATTCATAACAATAATCAGGAATATCTAATTTCTGATAATGTATTGGAGGTTATTATACAACATGGAATTAAAAAAACAGTATTTAATGAAGAAGACATATTTAATCTCTTCAGAAAATATGAAATATATGAACCATTAACAATTGCAGACTATGAAAGAGTATTGGAAGAACATGAAATTCTTAAAAATGAAATACCAAATGATGAATCAATAGAAAACAGTGATGCTGTAAAATTTGGATTAAACTATTTCATCAACCATGAATATGATAATGGGGGATTATACCAAACACTAAAAATCATCGATAGTTATGATGAAATTTCTGAAATGCCATTAATAGGATTTCAGTTTGAAAACAATTATCGGGCTAAAATATTAGAAATATTTGGAATAAACGATTTTGGAAATTTTTCAAGAAAATTATATAATAAACAATATGTTTTACTTGAAAGTGAATTTGATAAACTGTTACTGACAAGAAATAAATATGCAAGGGTTGTAAATGGAGTTAGATATAATGGAATAGATGAAGTTCCCTTACACAAGATAATGGAGTACGGGGAAATTTATAATAATATTTATCGTAACCTTCGTGTGAAATGCGGATATAAATTCAATCAAAAACCTTCAACATATAAATTAATAAATCCCTTATCTTTAGTTAAATATGCTAAAATAGAATATCATGATAAGATTGGTTGCGAATTCAGACCTATGGGATTAAAATGTTCTATATAAAAAATTTGGGGGAATTTAAATAGAAATAAAAAGATTATCACAGATAGCTGATGTTTTTTCAGGAGTTAGATTATCTAGATATGGTGATGAGCATGGGGAATCACAAGTTGTGGTTCACAAAACCTACTCTGATAATTTTTTAAAGTTTGACTGTGAATCTAAAACAGTTTCAGATAATTATCTTAAAAAATTTGAAAAATACTTTTCAAAAGAAAATGATATTATTGTTCATAGTTTTGATCTAGATAAAGTAACTAAAATTACAAAAAAGGGAATCATAATTCCAAGCGATTATATAATCATAAGATTACATGAAAATATAGATTCTGATTTTATGGTTTTTCTTTTAAAAAGCAGTATATTCCCACGTGAACTAAATAAGTTAAGAGAAGGTTCGGCGGGAAAATGGATTAAAATTAATTATATGAGGGAAGTTAAACTACCAATTCCAGATTACAATAATCAAAAAGAGTATGGTAAATTATTAAGATTATTAGAAAATAAAATTCAATTAAAATTAAAATCAGTAGAAAACAATAAAAAAGCACAAAAAGCAATATTGGATAAATTAGTGGAGGATTAATAAATGTCAGACAAACAACAAAATTTAGAAACAAAATTATGGGCAGTAGCAGATGTATTACGCGGAACAATGGATGCAAATGAATTCAAAAATTATATTTTAGGATTTATTTTTTACAAATATTTATCTGAAAAAATTGAGTTAAGATTAACAAATGAATTAAAACAGGACGGTTTAGATTTTGAACAGGCATATGCAATAGATAAATTCAAAGAAGATTTAAGACAGGAAGCTATTGAAAATTTAGGATATTTCATAGAACCTCAGGATCTTTTTTCAAATTTAGTTAAACAGGCTAGTGTTGGTGATGAAGATTTAATTCAAAATGTTGAAAGAGCATTTAAAAAAGTGGGAGATTCTTCAATTGGTGGAGAAAGTGCTCAGGATTTTGAAAATCTTTTTGATGATGTGGATTTACAGTCATCCAAACTTGGAAGAAAAGTATCCGATAAAAATAAGTTAATTGGACAAATAATAAAACACTTATCTGAAATAGATTTTGAACTTGAAAATGATGAAAATGACATTCTTGGAGATGCATATGAATATCTGATAAGTCAATTTGCATCAGATGCCGGTAAAAAAGCAGGAGAATTTTATACTCCTCAGGAAGTAAGTAAGATTTTAGCAAAATTAGTTACAGTTGGTAAAAACAGATTAAAATCTGTTTATGACCCAACATGTGGTTCAGGTTCACTTTTGCTTCGTGTAAGTAAAGAAGTAAGAGTAACAGACTTTTATGGTCAGGAACTAAACCAAACAACTTATAACTTAGCTAGAATGAACATGATTCTTCATGATGTAAATTTCAATGATTTTGATATTCGCCAGGGAGACAGTTTAGAGGAACCATTGTTTATTGACGAGAGATTTGAAGCAATAGTAGCAAATCCACCATTTTCAGCAAAATGGAGTTCAGATAAAAAATTCTTAGATGATGAAAGATTCAGTGCAGCAGGAAAATTACCTCCAAAATCAAAAGCAGATTATGCATTTGTAGAACATATGATTTATCATTTGGATGAAAACGGAACAATGGCTATAGTATTACCTCATGGAGTATTATTTAGAGGAGCAGCTGAAGGAACAATTAGAAAATTTTTGGTTGATGAGAGAAATTACCTTGATGCAGTAATAGGATTGCCGGCTAATCTTTTTTATGGAACAAGTATCCCTACATGTGTTTTAGTATTTAAAAAATGTCGTGAAGAAAATGATGATATATTATTTATAGATGCATCTCAAGAATTTGAAAAGGTTAAAAATCAAAATAAATTAAGAGAAGAAGATATTGATAAAATAGTTAACACATACATCAATCGTGAAGAAATAGACAAATACTCACACAGAGCTTCACTTGAAGAGATTAAAGAAAACGATTTTAACTTAAATATTCCTCGTTATGTTGATACTTTTGAAGAAGAAGAACCAGTAGATTTAGATGAAGTATGCAAAGAACTTGAAAAGATTTCTGAAGAAATGAAAGAAGTTGATGCAGAAATTAAGAAATATTGTGATGAATTGGGTATTAAAGCACCATTATTTTAGGGATTGATTTTGCATGAGTGAAGAAAAATTAGTTCCTAAATTGCGATTTAGCGGATTTACGGATGAATGGAATGAAGTCACATTAAATGATGTTGCAACTTTTTCAAAAGGTAAAGGGATTTCTAAAAATGATATCTCCAATTATGGTATTGAATGTGTGAGATATGGTGAGTTATATACAAAATATAATGAAATGATTTACAACATTGAGTCCAAAACAGATTTAGATAAAAATGAACTTAAATTATCTGAAAAGAATGATATTTTAATACCTTGTTCTGGTGAAACTGCAATTGATTTAGCAACTGCTTCATGCATTCAAAAAGATCAAGTTGCAATTGGTGGAGATATTACAGTCATTAAAACTAACCAATATGCTCCATTTATTACTTATTATTTAAATCAAAAGAAAACTGAAATTGCTAAATATGCTCAAGGAGTATCTATTGTCCATTTATATCCTAAGGATTTTAAAGTAATGAATATTAGAATTCCATCAATAAATGAACAAAAAATGATTATTAGACTTCTTGAAGAGATTACTAAAAAAGAACAATTGTTGGAATCAAAATATCAACAATATCAAGAATTCAAAAAGTATTTAATGCAACAAATTTTCACACAGAAATTAAGATTTGATGATAATTGTCAATACAAAACAAAACAGGTTAAGGATTTTTTAATTGAAAGTAAAATTGAAGGTATTGATGATATAAATAAACGATTAACAGTTAAATTAAATTTAAAGGGAATTACCGTTCGTGAATCTAAAACAATTGAAATTGAAGGTGCGACAAAACAATTCATTAGAAAAACTGGGCAATTTATTTATGGTAAACAGAATTTGCATAAAGGTGCTTTTGGCATTATTCCAAAAGAACTTGACGGGTATCTAACTTCATCAGATATTCCTTCATTTGATTTCAAAGAAGGGATAGAACCTAAATGGTTCTATTATTATTTTGCTAGAAAATCGTTTTATGAAAAATTAGAGAATTTATCTACAGGAACAGGTTCCAAAAGAATATCTCCAAAGGAATTTTTAAATATAAAAATTATTGTTCCAGAATTTAAAGAACAGCATAAAATTGTTTGTTTGTTGGAGAAATTTGATGAAAAAATTAATGAAATTTCAAATCAAATTGTGCAAATGAATATGTTTAAAAAATCGTTGTTGCAGCAAATGTTTGTTTAAATTTTATTTATGGATAAAAATTAAATTATAAAATAGAACTATTAGGACTTTAAAATCTTAATTCTATTTTATAAATCTTTTTTTAACTTAAATATTTTCTATGTGAGTTTTTCACATTGTTCTGATTAATCATAGCATAGTGCATTGTTGTATCTATTTGTACATGTCCTAATAGTTTTTGTACTTGTTCTATTGGCATTCCTTTGTCAATTGCATTTGTTGCCATAGTTCTTCTGAATTTATGGGGGTGGACTCTTTTGATATTGGCCTGCTTTCCAAGTTCACGTATTCTTCGCTCAACACCATTTATTCCCAAACGATTATATGGTTTTTTAAATGAGACAAATAATGCAGGATTTTCATCTTCACGTGTTTCTAAATAGTTCATTAAATGTATTTTTGTTTTAGCATCAAAATATACAGTTCTTTCACTATCACCTTTTCCCAAAACAATACATTCACGTTCATTAAAAAATACATCATCTATATTTAAGTTTACAAGTTCTCCAACACGTATTCCAGTTGAATTTAAAAGTTCAACCATTGCAAGATCTCTAATATTAGTACATGTGTCTCTTAATATTTCGAAGTTTTCATCAGTCAAAACTTCTTTTACAGTTTTTCTTGTTTTTATTTTATGAATACGTCTTACAGGATTTTTAACAATATAGTCTTCGTCTTCTAACCAGCTAAAAAAGCTAGATAAAACTCTTCTTACATTGTCGATGGTTATTTTGGATGAATTTGTTTCTTTTTTATAGTTTGCAAGATATGTTCTTAAATCGTCTGTTGTAATGTGTTCTATTTTCTTTTTAATTTTATCAAGCATTTTTATTATTGTTGTCCTATAATATGTTACTGTTCTTTGTGAACAGCCTTCAACTTGTTTTGCTGATAGAAAATTTAAAACAAGGTCTTGATTTTTCTTAGATTCAATTGATGTTAAAATTTTGTCTTTTTTTATTACATCAAAATGTTCTAAATTTTGTTTTAAAGTATTTTCTAATTTTTTCAGCTGGTTTTTATCTAAAAAAGGTTTCATGTCTGTTTGAATATTGGTTATAATTTTAGTTTTCATTAAAACACCATTTTTAGATATGTTTCTTATTTTGTAATAATGATAAAATTAATTGTACAACAAACATTTGCTGGAGTAAACCCTTTTTGAATTCTTCCATTTTTTGGATTTGGAAGTTTATTAAATCTATTTTTTTATCTAGTTTTAAAAATAAATCAACACATTTATTTTGTTCATTAATAGGAGGTAAAGCTATTTTAACTTTTTTAAAATCTTTCCAGTACAAATGAATTATTGTGGATCCTTGTGTTAATTTTGAAACATCTTTTACAAGATTATTTGTAAAATAATAAGCAAAGAATTTATTATTAATAATATTTTCATTTTTACTTCTTAAAATTGTAATATCTCCACCTAACAATACATTTTCTTCTAAAATTACACTAGCAGTTACTAAATCAATACCTTTAGTAGTTGTTGAAGAGGGAATTAAAATATCTCCAACTTTAGATAAAATACCTTCTTGAGAATTAGTCTTACTTTTAACATCTTGAATTATTTCATTATAAGTTGTATACAATTCCCCATATAAAATACACTTATTTAAACCTTCTTCATCTAATTTATCCTTTGATAATCCGGTTCCTTTTTTAGAACTATATAAATCAGATATTTTATATATTGCCTCATTATAATTTTCAAATCTTAATTTTTGTGCGAAAATTTCTTGCATTAAATACCTTTTGAAATCTTGATATACACGATATTTTTTTTCTAATAATTCAATTTTATCATCAATCATAGAAAATAGGCTGGCTGTTTCTTTTTGAGTTTTAATATCTGGAATTGAGAAAGTAAATTCTTTCATGAAATTCCAATCAGAACGGGGCATTTTAGAACCAGAACTAACATTTGATATATCTAAAAATCTTTTAGTCTGAATTAAATAATAAATATATCTTGAATGTTCTTTAGTATTAAAAACCCATATTTCAGAAGAACAGACTCCTTCAAAGTTAGTATAATAAAATTTCTTTAAATAAGGCCTTAATTTCCCAAATAAAATATTATCTTCATGAAATTTATTTTTAATACTATTTTGATTTATTGAATCTGTATATCCCAATAATAATCCAGTTTCTTGTGCTAAATGCTCTAATTCAATACATTTGTAATTTGTTTTTTCAGAATTAGGATTATATTTTTCTTTAGAAATCTGAATTATATCTTTTAATTTTTTTGATTCCCAATTTGATGAGAATTCAAATCGCAATAATTACTTTTACTATTATTTAATGATTATTAAAAAAGCTATTTTTACATATGGAATTATAAAACAAACCATGGTTGAATTTTTTAGTTTTCGGATAATTTCTGTTTTTTAGTTGAATCCGTTACTGATTTATATTCTAAAAACACATCTGAATTTCATAAAAATGTTTATATTTTAACATACAATCATTACATATCTGTTAATTAATAGGTTACAGGTGAATTCATGTTTAATAGAAAGTATTTTATTTTAGTTTTTTTTGTTTTTCTGATAGCTATAACTTCAGTCAGTGCGCAGGATGATGCTGTAGCTAGTCAGGATTTAGATGAATTGTCATTTAATGATAATGTGGTGTTGGATACTAACACTGATGCAGAACACTATGCAGACGGTGCCGTAAGACAGGACACAGGTCAGACTGCTGATGATTTGATTAATTTAAGTGAATGCAGTTCAGCTGTTCTTCAGGTAAGTGATAATGAAGGAGTTATCTGTGTCAGGCGTGATGCTACAAATGCTGCGGATATTTATATTGAAAGCGGTAGCTGGGGAGATATTGGTTATCTGAAGCAATATAAAACCAGTGATGGATATTTTTCACATGCAATTGTTACGTCCAACGGCTGGCTTATTGGTAATGGGGGTGTAACAGACGGTTCGGCATTTCGCCAGATTGAAAGCATAGCTTCTGAAATGGTTGTCAATAATCAGATTACAAATGACTATCTTTCAAGAATTTATAAGATAATGTCCAGATATTCTTTAGGTCATTTTGTAATTAAGGCAGCTGATGGAACTTACGGTGTTGTCTTTACTAATTTATATCATGTTTCTAAACTGCAGCCGGGACAGTATGTTTTATGTCCTAATGTTTATTCCATGTCTCAGAAAGGCAGTTATGACAGCAGTCTGAATCCTGTTGATGCAGCTATTAAAAAAGTTTATACTGACAGCTATGGTGTCAACAGGAGAAATATAATGACTTATCACTGGAAGCTGACTGCTTCTCCCAACGGACTGTCCTATGGAGTAGATTCCTATGCATCAAATGATGATGGTGCAGGTGTTGGCCGCTCAACATCCCATATGGCAGATAATGTTTATTACTTCAGTAATTTCCATTCAAGAAATTCCCTTCCCTTAGCCAGGGATAAAGTGTTTTTGGGAACTCATGTTTTTGGCAGCAGTATGGAAGTTTTCAGATTACTGACTCCCGTCAGCTCATGTCTTGCTGGGGATAATATTGAGCTGAAATATCAGGTTAATTATATTGCTCATTCAAGCCCTGTAGTTCAGTTTGCTCTTCCGGAAGGATTTGATTTTAATAGTGCAACAGTATCTAAAGGAAATTACAGATTGGATTCTAATCGTATTGTAGTTTGGAATTTAAATGACTGTGATGTGAATAATTACATCACAATTTCTCTTAAGGCACTTAAATCAGGACAGTTTGATTTTTACCATTCACTGGATAATAATTTTGTCGGCAGCGATAAGTTATTTGTAAATGATTATGGTGCCGTACTTTGGGTAAATGATGTAAACAAATATTATAAAGGTCCTGAAAGACTTAATGTATACTTAAAAGATGTTAATGGTAATCCTATTGCTGGTGAAAATGTTATCATTAATATCAATGGTGTTGATTATAAAAAAGTTAGTGATGATAAAGGCGCTGCTTCACTGGCAGTTAATTTGGAGTCTGGGGAATATCCGGCTAAAGTAACTTATAATGGACGTTTCGGCAGTGATTCTAAAGAAGTCAATATAAATGTATCAAAAACTATTGAAAGTAATGATATTGTAAAGATGTTCAGAAATGCAACACAGTATTATGCAAAATTCATTGATACTTCAGGAAATCCTTTAGCTAACAGGGCAGTTACATTTAATATCAACGGTGTGTTTTACACAAGAGACACTGATGATTCAGGTTATGCAAAATTAAACATTAACTTAAGACCAGGAACCTACATTTTAACGGCATACAACCCTGTAAATAATGAGAAAAAAGGTTTCAACATAACTGTCAAAGCACTTATCTGTGAAAACCATGATATAGTCAAATATTATAAAAACAGCACACAATACACAGCAAAAGTCTATGATAAAGACGGAAGCTTAGCTGTTGGTAAAACTGTAACATTTAACATAAACGGAGTATTTTATAACAGAACAGTTGATGAAAATGGAACAGTAACACTAAACATCAATTTGAATCCCGGAAAATATATTGTAACTACAATATATGAAGGATATGATGTGGGAAACAATGTGGTTGTTAAAAGTGTCCTGCTTACTGATGATTTGTCCATGAAGTTTAAGGACGGTAGTAAATTTAATGCAACTGTACTTGACGGTCAGGGAAAACCCTTAGCTAATCAGACAGTGATATTCAATATAAATGGGGTATTTTACAATAAAACAACAGCAGATAATGGTGTTGCAAGTTTAAATATCAACCTCCTTAAAGGAAAATATATTATCACTTCAACATGGAACAGTTATCAGGTTGGAAATAAAATTACAATCAGTTAGGAGAAATCTTCTCTTAACTCTTTTTTTATTAAATTATTCCAATAATTTAACCATTCCAAAGCCCATTGAATTTTTCTCACCTATTCCAACATCATAAGCAAATTCAATCAGGTCAAGGTCTCCTTCTAAAATAAGATCCATCATATAAGCTCTGTGATGAGTTGTAGCATTGTCTTTATTTATTGAAATTCGTTTTCTTTTTACAAAATTCATATCTGAATATATATTGATTTTTTTATCAGTTTTTGTTAAATTATTAAATTTAATATATTTTTTTATTAAATTATTTTCCAATGATTTGAAAAACTTATCTGAAGGTGCAAGATCCCAAATTTTAAGTTCACCATCAATTTCTTTTTTAGTTCTGACAATTATTGGTGCCAAGGTTTTAAATTCACTTTTAGATGAAAATTTAGGGGTTTTTAATGCTTCAATTTTTTGAATTGTTAATTTTTGGTTTTGAAAGCTTATTTCTAAATCTTCAAGAAATCCGTCAACAAGACTTTTAATTAAAAAATCATTAGGTGAAGATATATAAAAACTAATAACTCCGTCTTTAGCTATTATTCCATCTTTAACGATTCTTCTTTTAGGAATATAAATTTGAGAAAAAGTAAAAAATTTAAATGATTTTGAGGAGTGCAATTCATTGGCAAAATTTAAATCAGCTATTTTATTGTAAATAATTGCTGATAAAATATGATTGTAATTAAATGGAACTTTAAAGTTGTTTTTTCCTTTTAAGATAATTTCGAGTCTCATTAATATTTTTATTTATTTTGGATAATTAAAGTATCTTTTGTTTTTGAATTTAAAATCAATTTTGAACATTATTTATAATATTTTAGAGATTGTTTTTTATTTTTTAAGATTAAAATAGATATATTTATAAATATTTGATTATAATATTATTTATTAACAAGTTATTATCTTTCATTAATAATTTTATTAAGTATATGTTCATTAGGTTACTTTTAAATAGTTGGAGTTACAAAATATTAAATTGTATAATAAGTACATTTTGTGATTGAAAAAATGAACATATTCTTAAAATCAGTCTATTTTAGGATAAATAAATTTAATAAGGAGAAAAAGCATGTCTAAAAATTTAGATTTAAAAATAACTGGGAATCCTTTTATTGATGCAGGTATTTTTGCACTTAAAGGTATGCTAGATAAATCAATCAACAATATCACGATTGAAGATATTGAGAATGAAGCAAAATTCATTTCTAAACTTTATCTTAATGATGCTTGGAATAAAAATATGTATAGTATTTTTCCAAATTCTTCTTTAGTTAATAATGCCATTAAAGGAAATCGTTCAGAAAAATATTTTGATGATTTAAAATGTGAAATTGAAAATATTCAAGATATTCAAGATGAAGGTTCTTGTATAGGTTGTGGTAGAAGAAATTCAGTTAATGTGTTTGGAAAAAGTACAATTCCATTAACTGGATCTGGATCTTTAAAAAATTATTTTTCATTTGCTAATGATGGAGCAGATTATTGTTCATTATGTGCTATTTTAACTCAATTTTCTCCATTATTAATGTATACATGTGGAGGAAAATTTATTTTATTGCATTCTGATTCAGAATTAGTAATGAGTTTATGGGCTAAAGAAACGATTCAAAATGTGGATAATCAAATAGCATTGAAAGATTACACGGGTTGCTGTAATGATGGAATTACAAGACCCGTCAATGCAATTTTTGAAATTATTATAAAAGTGATTTCTTTATCTGATTTGTGGGAAGATGAAAATCCATCTTTGAATTTTTATTATTTTACTAATTATAATCAAGGACCAGAACTTGAAATTTATACATTGCCTATGGAGGTGTTTAATTTTTTAGTAGATATTCCATTAGAAGATAAACATAATTGGAATTTTATTCTTAAAAAAGGATATCAATTTGTTAAATGGGATAAAAAAGAAACTTTTAACAAGGATAAAAAAAATTATTATTACAAAAACAAACCAAATGTTGTTTATAACAATTTATTATTGAATAAATCTATTTTAAAGTACTTTTACAATTTTAAATATAAAAAAACTTATTGTTCATGGAAATTAGTTAATGCATATATAAGAGAGGTTAGAAAAATGGATGAAAAAAGAATTGATGCAATAAAAACTGTTGGAGATAAATTATCAAAATATATTGAAATTAATGATAGTAAAAAAACATTATCTAGTTTGGAGAATGCATCTTCATATAATAATTTTAGGAATGTTTTAAGAAAAATTCTTAAAAGTAAAATTAAAGACGATAATGAATTATTATTTACTTTTGATGATTATGTAGTTAATTTATTTCCTGAAGGTAATTTAACTTGGAGAGAAACTCAAGATTTGTTGCTTTTTAGAATATATGAAAACTTGCATGATTGGATGGTTGAAAATGATTTTGTTGAAGAAGTTTCAGAAGAAGAATTATTGGAGGAATAAAAATGACAAATAATGTTGTAGGTTTAATGTTAATTGATGCACCTCATTCTGCGCTTAATAATGCAGGATCTGATGCTGGAGATAGAACAGATAATATTGTTAGAGTTAAAACTATTAGAAAAGGAATGACTAGGTATCCTTATGTTTCTGGTCAAGCTTTAAGATATTGGTGGAGAGAAACTTTGGAAGATAAATTTGATTGGGAAATGTCTCCTATTAGTCGTGAAAAAAAGATTGCGTTCACAAGTGCTAATCCTATTGAATATCCTGATGATGATGTTTTTGGATATATGAGGGCTATGTCTAAAAAAGAAGGAGGAACTGTTACAAGAATTTCTCCTTTAAAAAATTCACCTCTAATTGCAGTAATTGGTCAGAATCCAACTGAAGATTTTGGAGTAATGTCTCGTCATGAAGGAGATCCTGTTCCTTATGAACATGAATTTTATTCAAATATTTTAAAAGGTATTTTTTCAATTGATTTAGGGGCTGTTGGAATATTTTCCGAAAGTGAAAAAACAGGATATAAAAATATGTCTGCTGATTTATTGAAATTAGCTGAAGAAAAAGGATTGGAACACGAAGAAGATAAATGGATAATGGATAAAGACATTAGAATTAAACGTACACAAGATATTATTAATGCATTACCTTATTTGTCTGGAGGAGCTAAATCCGCATCCCATTTAACAGATGTAACTCCAAAAATAATAGTTCTTGCTGCTATTGATGGTGGGAATCATATTTTCATGAATATTGTCCGTGAAGAAAAAGGAGAACTTATATTTGATTTGAATGCTTTAGATGAAGTAATTTCAGATTATTCTGATATTATTAAATCAGATATTTTCATTGGTGTTAGAACAGGATTTTTAAAAGATACTCAAGATAAAATAATTGAATATGCTAAAAATAAAGAAAATGTTCATATTGGAACTATTAAAGAGATAACTGATAAATTTTCTGATGAAATTCCTAAGTTGATTTAAATGAAATATTTAAGGATTTTAATTGAGGGGTGGACTGCTTCATTTAGATATCCTGCATTTATAAGTGGATTTCAGCCAACATTGCCAGTTCCTCCTTTAAGTACAATTTATGGATTATTGTCTGCTGCTAAAGGGGAGTTAGTTACTCCTGATGAAACAAATGTTGGTTTTGTTTTTGATTATGATGCAAAAGCAGTAGATTTAGAGACAATTTATGAATTAAAAGGATTAAAAGGAAACAAATCTAATGTAGCTAAAAGAGAGTTTCTATTTAATCCTAGTTTATATTTATATACTGATGATTTGGAATTTAAAAAATATTTTAAAAATCCAGCATATCCAATTTTACTTGGAAGATCTTCAGATTTAGCTATTATTAGTGAAATTAAAGAAATTGAGATGGAAAAAAAGAATAATGTTAAGTTAGGTAAAACAATTTTACCATTTGGTATTGAAGGTGCATTTGGAATTATTCAAGCATTACCTACACATTTTTCAGATTCAATTCCTAGAAAAGCAATTGGAACCAAACCATATCTATTGATGAATCAATTTTTTGATTATTCTGGTGATTGTTATTTTGATTCTGAGTTAAATTGGGGAGTTTGGATTCATAAGTAGGTTATATTATGGTTATTTTAGCTAAACCTAATGAAACATTAATGGAGCATACGGAAAATACTTTAAAAGTTTTTAAATGTATTAAAGAATGTTATCCTGATGTTCCTAAAATATGTGGTGTTCCTGATTTTTGGGAACATCTTTTTTATATTTTATTTTTCCACGATTTTGGTAAAGCAGCAGTAGGTTTTCAAAATTCTTTAAATTCAAATAATTATTGGGGATATAGGCATGAAATACTATCTGCATGTTTTATTATTTCTTTAAATGATATTTTTCCAGAAGTTACAATAAATGCAATTGGTTTAACAATTATAACTCACCATAAAGATGTTAAAAAGTTAAGAAAAGATTATCAAATAAAAAATAAAGAAGCTAAACGTGTTTTTGACGAAAAATTATTTGAGTTAAAACCTAATTTTGATGAGTTAATATCTTATTTAAATTTAGTTCCAAAATTGAGCGAAAAATATTTGGGATATAAATTAAAAACGCCTAATAATATTTCTTTTGAAGATTTAAGAAGTGTTTATAATCAAACAGTGCTTAATTATTTTAAAGATTTTAATACAGGTAATTATAATGAATTACATGGTATTTATGGTTATTTTTTAAAAGGCTTTATGAATGCTTGTGATTATTTAGCTTCAGGATCTAAATATGAAATACTTTCAGCAGTAAAAAATGGAGATTTATATACTTTTGATTCATTAAGAAAAACACAACTGATAGCTTCTAAAACAAAAGGAAGTAGTTTCTTAATAGCCCCAACAGGCAGTGGTAAAACAGAAGCTTCTTTTTTATGGGTGGATAATAATCAGACTGATAATTTTTCTAAAAGGATTTTTTATGTTTTGCCGTTTACTGCAAGCATAAATGCTATGTATAATAGATTAGTCAAAGATTTGGGCTCTGATGAATTAGTAGGCATTTCTCATGGCAAAGCATCTTATTTTATTTATAAATCTGTTGAGTCTGGAGATTATGATGAGTCTAACTTTGAAACTAAAAGAATTCAAAATTTAACAAAGAAAATATATAGGCCTTATAAAATTTTAACACCTTTTCAACTTATTAAATTCTTTTTTGGAGTTAAAGGTTTTGAAATGGGATTATCTGAATTAACAAACAGTTTATTAATTTTAGATGAAATTCATGCATATGATGCTAGAGTCACTTGTTTGTTATTAGAATCTCTTAAAATTTTAAAAAGTAAATTTGGTGTAGATATTTTTATCATGTCTGCTACACTTCCGTCTTTTTTAAAAAATCTTTTTTCTAAGGAATTGGATATTTCTAATTTCATATCTTTAGATTCAAAAGAATTAGATTCATTTACTCGCCATAAAGTTAATATAATTAATAATTGTATTGAGAATTGTTGCGATAAAATATTAAATGATATAAATTCTGGTAAAAAAGTATTGATTGTCTGCAATACTGTGGATAAAGCCCAATTTATTTATGAATGGTTTAAGGAAAATGATGTGGATAATTCTGCATTATTACATAGTAGATTTATATTAAAAGATAGGGAAAGAATAGAAAAAAATTTAGATAATTTAAATCTGTTAATAGGTACTCAAGCTATTGAAGTTTCTTTAGATATTGATTATGATGTTTTATATTCTGAGCCAGCTCCATTGGATGCATTAATTCAAAGATTTGGTAGGGTTAATCGCAGAGGATGGAAAGATGATATTATTAAACAGGTTAATATTTTTAAAATAGGGTCTGATAATGATAAATATATTTATAATCAAAATTTGGTTAATAAAACATTAGATGTTTTAAATAATTTTGATATTTTACCAGAAAGTAAAATTCAAGAGATTATTGATTATGTATACAGTGAGGGTTATGATTCAAAAAATCAAGAAACTTTTGATGAAGTAAAACTCTCTTTTAACAGGTTATTAAAAAATATTGTCCCTTTTATAAATTTTAATAAAGATAATGATTTTTATAATCTTTTTGATTCTTATGAGGTTGTTCCTCAAAAATTTAGGGAAGAATATTTGGATGAAATAAATAATAAACGATATTATAAATCTATGAGTTATTGTTTGTCAATTAGTAAAGGTCAATTTTTTAAACTTCAAAAGGATAATAATGTTGAATTTGATTGTAATAGCAATACTTACTTTATCGATGTAAAATATGATTCGGAATTGGGATTAAAACTTTCGGATGAAGAATCCACAATTTTATAAATGAATTTTATGATTTCTAAAATTAATGGAACTCAAATTAATTACTATTTCATATGTAAAACTAAACTATGGTTATTTTCTCATAATATCCAATTAGAAGATGAGCATGAGAATGTCAAGTTAGGTAAATTTTTACATGAAACTAGTTTTAAAAGAGAAAAAGATTTTCTTATTGATAACTTAATTAATGTAGATTTTATTAAAATAACTGATTCTGTTGAAATTCATGAAGTAAAAAAGTCACAAAAAATGAATTTAGCTAATGAATATCAACTTTTATATTATATGTTTTATTTAAAACATGAAAAAGATATAAAAAATGTTGTAGGTTTTTTAAATTATCCAGATAGTCGCAAAAAGAAGAAAATTACTTTAACAAAAGAAAAAGAACGAGATTTATTTGAAATAATTGACAATATCAAAAATATTGTTGATAGTTCGATGCCAAAACCTAAAAAGAAAAGAATTTGCAGTAAATGTGCTTATTTTGAGTTTTGTTTTTCATAGAGGTGTTTTTTAAAATGTCAAAAAAGAATTATTATATCTTGTCTGAAGGGATTCTTAAAAGGAAAGAAAATACTATTTATTTTGTCAATGAAAAAGGTAAAAAACCAATTCCAATCAATAAAGTATATTCAATTTATGCATATGGTCAGATAACTTTTTCTTCACAGGTAATGAGTCTTTTATCTAAAAATGGAGTTCCTATTCATTTTTTCAATTATTATGGTTTTTATAGCGGATCTTATTATCCTCGTGAAACATTATTGTCTGGTGATTTGTTAGTAAAACAGGCAGATTATTATTTAAATATTCAAAAAAGGTTGGAGTTAGCTAAATTATTTGTTGAAGGAGCAGCAAATAATATTTTAAAGGTTTTAGCATATTATAAAATTGAAAACAATATTAAAGAAACATTATCAGAGTTAAATTCAACAAATAAAATAACTGAAATAATGAATATTGAAGGTAGGATTCGCTCGGAATATTATTCTAAATTTGATGAAATTCTTCCCGATGATTTTAAAATGGAAGGCAGATCCAGACAACCTCCTAAAAATATGATAAATTCTTTAATTAGTTTTGGAAATTCAATGATGTATTCTACAGTTTTGACAGAATTGTATAATACACAATTAAATCCTACAATATCTTATCTTCATGAACCTTCTGAAAGAAGATTTTCACTATCTTTGGATCTTAGTGAAATTTTTAAGCCGATTTTTGTTGATAGATTGATTTTTTATATGGTTAACAAAAGAATGTTGTCTAAAAAAGATTTTAATGAAGATTTAAACTGTTGTCTTTTAAATGATAAAGGACGAAATAAATTCATAAAAGAATACAATAAACGACTTGAAAAAACGATTAAACATAAAAAATTAAAGAAAAATGTTTCTTACCAAAGATTAATCCGATTAGAAGCACATAAACTTAAAAAACATATTTTAGGTATTGAAAAATATGATCCATTTGTAAGCTGGTGGTGACTTTATGTATGTAATTATAGTTTATGATATTAAGGTTGAGCGGGTCAATAAAGTAAAGTCATTTTTAAGGCAGTATCTCTTTTGGATTCAAAATTCTGTTTTTGAAGGAGAAGCTAGTGAAAGCGAGTTTAAGATAATTCATGATGGTTTAATGAAAATAATTGACACAGAGGTTGATTCAGTTATAATTTATAAATTAAGAATGGCTGATGTGATGAATCGTGAGGTTTTAGGTATTGAAAAAGCACCTATCGATGAAATTTTATAAATTTGATATTTTTAATTTTATTTAAACTGTTAAATTTGATAAAATAAATTTTAAAAGCTTTGTTTATCACATATTTTATTTTTTGATTATTTTTTAGCTATTTAAAAAATTTTATTTTTTGATTATTTTTTTAAGTTTTATTTATTTAAATAGGATAATCCTCTTTTAAATAGGTTGATATTTTATTTTATAAATTTCTAAGTTTTATTTTTTATTTTCAATTATTTTGTCTTCTTTGTTGATACATATAAATAAAAAACATTTTTCATAATCAACAAATTTAAGTGCATGAATAAATAAATTATAAATTGGTTTTGCCCTTTTTGAGAAAAAATGTGGCCTGTTAGAAATAAGACTATAATAGGATTGAAATTTTGTTAGGAACCTTTTAAGTTTAAAAAGGCTGTTAGAAATAAGACTATAATAGGATTGAAATCAACTCTAACAACTTTGTTTTTGCTTCACTAATCTGTTAGAAATAAGACTATAATAGGATTGAAATTGGAGTATATGACAATCCAAAGGATGCCCAGTATGTTAGAAATAAGACTATAATAGGATTGAAATTTCGTTCGTAACCTATTAGCTCTAAAAATGTTATTAGTTAGAAATAAGACTATAATAGGATTGAAATAACACAAGTGTGTTCTGGCATGAATTATATAGGGTTAGAAATAAGACTATAATAGGATTGAAATGTCATAAAAGTAGATGATTGGAACATTCAAATGTTAGTTAGAAATAAGACTATAATAGGATTGAAATCAAAATCTATAAAGCAATGATTGAAGTAATTAATGAGTTAGAAATAAGACTATAATAGGATTGAAATTTCCTTGAAAACTTTGAGCTAATTGATTTACTTTACCGTTAGAAATAAGACTATAATAGGATTGAAATACATTTTGTTGAAAAAAGTATTGAGCAAACATCACAGTTAGAAATAAGACTATAATAGGATTGAAATTATAAATGTAGCTGTATCGTTTAAACCTTTTTCAAGTGTTAGAAATAAGACTATAATAGGATTGAAATTAGTCTAACATTTCTAAAAATGAAGACATTTCTACAGTTAGAAATAAGACTATAATAGGATTGAAATACAAGTATACAAAACCGTGGAAAACGGAGGGTTAGGAGTTAGAAATAAGACTATAATAGGATTGAAATTAAAGTAACTGCTGTGTGTTGTGTCTTTTCCACGGTTAGAAATAAGACTATAATAGGATTGAAATCATCGTAAATACAAAGGGTGAAACCTACTTAAGCGTTAGAAATAAGACTATAATAGGATTGAAATTCATTTAATGTGCTTGCACCATCTACAAGTTCACGGTTAGAAATAAGACTATAATAGGATTGAAATATGTCCTAATCTTGATATTTACACTTCTTTTTTGTTAGAAATAAGACTATAATAGGATTGAAATTATTATGAAGAACCAGGATACACTGATTTTAGAACTGGTTAGAAATAAGACTATAATAGGATT
>OJAW01000602.1_pt1 | contig 24623 bp, 28 predicted proteins | sample 1589151 | NCBI WGS metagenome assembly OJAW01 (sample SAMN03283290) | human gut metagenome | biome: human-associated habitat; material: feces | host: Homo sapiens | place: Peru | collected 2012
TTTATCATTATCTCTTTGATGAAGTCCAATACTTGGTTCGTCTAAGACATATAAAACTCCAGTTAAATGCGAACCAATTTGAGTAGCAAGCCGAATACGTTGGGCTTCTCCGCCAGATAAAGTTCCAGCACTTCTACTTAGAGTTAAGTAACCTAGTCCGACATTAGATAGGAAAGATAATCTTTCATTTATTTCTTTTAAAACTAGATTAGCAATTTGTTTCTTTTCCTCTGATAAATGTAAATCTTTATACATTTCTAGTAATTGTTTGATACTCATGCAGGTAACTTCGTAGATATTTTTACCGGCTATTTTAACTGATAAAACGTCATCTTTCAATCTAGCACCATGGCAAGTATCACATTCGTATTCAACCATGTAGTTTTCTAGCCATTCTCTAATCCAAGAAGAACTTGTTTCCATATAACGTCTTTGTAGATTATTAATTATTCCTTCATAATAGTCCATAGAATTCATAATGTTACCTGATTTAGTTGAGTAATTGAATCTAATTGGTTCAGTTGTTCCATATAGAATAATTTCTTGTTCTTCTTTAGAAAGTTTCTTAAATGGTTTATCCATATCAATTTTATAGTGTTTGCAGACGCATTCTAGTTTTTTGTAATAGATACCGTCTTGGTCATCACTAAGTGTCTTAATACAACCTTCGTTAATACTTAAGGTTTTATCTGGAATAACCAAGTCAACACCGATTTGAAGTTTTATTCCTAGACCTTTACAATCTGGGCAAGCACCGTATGGGGCATTAAAACTAAATAGTCTTGGTTCTAGTTCAGGAAGGGAGAATTCACAGTGAGGGCAGGCAAACTGTTCAGAGAAAACTAGTTCTTTAGCATTTTCACCTAGTATTTGAACAACGGCTTTCCCTTTAGCAAGTTTAGTTGCTATTTCTAGGGCTTCGAATACTCTACTTCTAGAATCTTCTTTTAGGACAATTCTATCAACAATGACATCGATAAAGTCTTTCTTATTTTTTTCTAATTCTATGTTTTCACTTAAGTCTAGCATTTCACCATTAACGCGAACTCTTACAAAACCATCTTTGCGAAGTTTTTCTAGTAGTTCTTTGTGACTACCTTTTTCCCCATGAACAACTGGAGCCATAATGATTATTCTAGTGTCTTCTTTGTACTCTAAAACTTTATTTGTCATTTCTTCAATACTTTGCGAAGTAATTGGTATATTGTGGGTTGGACAATATGGTACACCTACACGAGCAAATAAAAGTCTTAGATAATCGTAAATTTCTGTTACAGTTCCAACAGTTGACCTTGGGTTGTTGGAAGTTGTCTTTTGGTCGATACTGATAGCGGGAGACAAACCTTCAATACTATCAACATCTGGTTTTTCAGAATTACCTAAGAATTGTCTAGCATAAGCAGATAGACTTTCAACGTAGCGGCGTTGTCCTTCCGCATAAATTGTATCAAAGGCTAAACTACTCTTACCAGAACCAGATAAACCAGTCATGACAATAAGTTTATTCTTTGGTAGTTCAATATCTATATTCTTTAAATTATTTTCTCTAGCACCTTTTACTATAATTTTATCCATGTAAATCACCTGAGACATATTATAACATATTTTTTAAGATATAATTTAACAATTTATGGAAAAATTTAATCGTAAGTTGAGTGTGTTTTTAGGAAGGAAAAATTATAAAAATATACGGGTGTTTGTGGAAGGTAGGGTTGTGGGAAGAGTAGTTTTTAAGTATTTAGGAATGAGGAGGAGAATTAATATTTTTTAAGTTTTTTTGAGGTGTTTTTTCTTGAAAATTTTTTTCTGTGGATAAGTTTCTATATTGTGGAATAGTTTCGTATTTTATACTCTTTTGCACATAATTGAGGATAATTTTTTACCTTTGATTAGTTTTTTTACACATGACTGTGGAGGAAATTCAAAACTTAGGTATTTTTTTCACATGCATTGTGGAAATTTTTTGATATTTCTGGCTTTTTTTGCACATTACTGTGGATAGGCTATTAAAAATATTAGAATATTAGAATTATTTTTGATAATATGGTTAAGTTTTTGAAATATATTTTTACTTTTTTCCACATAGATTGTTTAATCTTTTTTACTTTTGTTTGGATTTTTCCACAAAAATTGTGAAAAAAAAAGAAGATTTCTCTTCTTATAGTTCAGCAATTGTGTTACTAACAGCAGCATCTTGTGCTTCGTTAGATGCAGTTACTGTATATATATGATTTTTCATGGCTACAACATTATTGTAGAACACTTCATAATTCTTTCTTATTTCGTTATAACGACCTCTAGCGCCTTCGGCACCTGTACTTTGCCAAGCATCGTTATATAAAGTATTCATTACTTGATCAATATTATCAAAAATTCCCATAATATTATCTGCTGTAGTTTTTACTTGATCTGCTGAAGTTCTTGCGCCCTCATAATCTTTTTGTTCAAACTCGTTCATAATACCTCCTAATCAAATAACCCTGATGCTCTAGCAATATTTTCTTCTTCGTTTTGATCGAATTTTCTTGCTCCGGCAGTTATTCTTTCTCCTAATTCATTTAACAATTCTTGAAAACTTCTTAAATTACCCAATTGTTGGTCAAATGCAGTTTTAAACTCACTTGCGGCTGGACCTCTCCAGATTGTCATTAGTCCCTCAACATTTGAATTTAAGTTACTAATTTGATTTTCTAATTCTTGAGCTGATGAAACTGTATTCATACCTTGAGTATTCATAGTTCCAGAATCTACATGTAATCCTGACATTTTATTCCTCCTTTATTATATTTACAATATAACATATCTTTTTTTTATTTGATAGGTTTTTACAAGGTATTTTACACAATTTTGCATTAGAAATTACGTTTTTTAGGTTTAGAAGACAATATTGTACTTTTATTTTTAGAACAGTTATTATATAATCCTAATATAGGATGGGGATGCTATGAAGAAAAAAATAGATGTTGCTATTGATATGGCAAAGAAATTTAATTACCGTGAACATGCGATGAAATTAGACGTTCCAATGATAGAAGGATTTAAAGAGATTCCTTCTAATGAGGCTAATGTTATATTTGCGGCTGGAGATAATTTCTGCTTAGAACAATTTATTTCTGATGGAGCATTAAATAAAAATGAGACTTTTGAAGATAGAGTTAATAAAAGCATAAAGGAAATTAAAGATTCTTTAGTTAAAGATAAAGTAAAAATAACTGATGATAACTTTAAATTACTAGGTGATTTTACAAACAATGTATTTACTTTTAGAGTTTTCTTACAATATATGGAAAAAGAAAATAATTTAGTATGCCAAATATTTGCCTATTTTTTAGAGCCTAAGGACAATGACTTCTATCAGTTATCGCTAAGTATGGGAGCAACTAGCAGTAGTGATATAGATCAGATATGTAATATTCTAAGAGAAAAATTAGTTTTACTTTTAGAAGGTGTTAAGTATAAAGATGGTGTTTAAAAAAGTAAACACATCTTTTTTTATGAATCTTTTTTAGATATTGGAAATAATTCATATATTTAGTGTTTACTTTTAATTAGTTTTATATTTATTTTGTGTTTTTTATACTTGGGGGAAACTTATGCTTTTTACTTTCTTTTAGTTTTGAACTATGCCTACTTAGTTTTCATTTCAAATAAAATATCTCGTAGTTCCATAGCACGTTCAAAGTCAAGATTTTTAGCGGCTTCTTTCATTTGTTCTTCAATGTTTTCCATAAATAGTTCTTGTTCTTTTTTAGACATCTTTTTAGTTTTCTTTGTTTTGTTTGTATCAACATTGCTGATGATATCTCTTATTTCTTTATTGATTGTCTTTGGAATGATACCGTGTTCCTCATTATATTTTTCTTGAATTGAACGACGTCTTGCTGTTTCAGAGATGGCTGCTTGCATGGAGTCAGTTATTTTATCACCATACATAATTACGTGGCCGTTAGCATTACGAGCACAGCGGCCAATTGTTTGAATTAGGCTTCTGGTACTACGTAAGAAACCTTCTTTATCAGCATCTAAAATAGCAATTAAAGATACTTCTGGGATATCGATTCCTTCTCTCAATAAGTTAATTCCAACTATAACATCATATTTACCAGTACGTAAATCATGAATTATTTGCATTCTTTCTAGAGTTTTAACTTCTGAGTGGAGATAGGCTACTTTAATATCTAGTTCTTTTAAGTAGTTAGTTAACTCTTCAGACATACGAATGGTTAGTGTTGTTACTAGAACCCTTTCATTTTTGGCAATGCGCTCTCTTATTTCACCGACTAAGTCGTCGATTTGACCTTCTGTTTTTCTTACCTCAATAGTTGGATCTAGTAGGCCTGTTGGTCTTATTATTTGTTCGACAAACTCGTTATTAGTATGTTCAAGTTCTAAGTCACCAGGAGTTGCGGAAACATATATGACTTGGTTTATTTTCTTTTCAAATTCATCATACTTTAATGGTCTATTGTCTAGAGCACTTGGTAGACGGAAACCATAGTCGACTAGATTCATTTTTCTGGCTCTATCGCCATTAAACATTCCTCGTACTTGAGGTAAGGTTACGTGAGACTCATCTACTACTAGCAAATAATCTTTAGGAAAGAAATCCATTAGAGTTGTTGGTGTTTCCCCTCTTCCTCGACCAGCCATAGGTGCTGAATAATTTTCGATACCAGAGCAGAAACCGGTTTCTTCTAACATTTCAATATCATAATTGGTTCTTTGTTCTAGTCGCTCGGCAGCAACTAATTTATGATCATTACGAAGTTCAGTTAATCTTTCTCGTAATTCGACTCTTATTCTTTCGATAGCAGCATGTAGTTTTTCATCACTAACTACGAAGTGGCTCGCTGGAAAGATACTTATATTTTTTTTGTTATTGATAATGGCTCCGGTTAGAGTATCAATTTCACTTATCCTGTCTATTTCATCACCAAAAAACTCAATTCTATATCCGGTTGTGTTTTGATTGGCAGGTATTATTTCTAAAGTATCGCCACGAACTCTAAAGGTACCACGTTTAAAATCTAGATCATTACGTTCATATAGCATATCTACTAGTTTGGTTAAGACTTTATTACGGTCAGTTTGATCTCCTACACTTAAAGTTAACATTTTATTTTTATATTCTTCTACTTCACCAATACCATAGATACAAGAAACTGAGGCTACTACAATAACGTCCTTTCTAGAAAGAAGAGCTGAGGTAGCAGCATGGCGAAGCTCATCTATTTCATCGTTAATAGATGAGTCTTTTTCAATATAAGTATCAGTTGAAGGAACGTAGGCTTCTGGTTGGTAGTAGTCATAGTAAGATACAAAGTATTCAACTTTATTTTCTGGAAATAGTTCCTTTAATTCAGAATATAATTGACCTGCTAGAGTTTTGTTGTGAGCAAGTACTAAAGTTGGTTTATTAACTTTTTCTATTACATTAGCGATTGTAAAAGTTTTACCAGTACCGGTTGCTCCTAGTAGAACTTGTTCTTTTTTTCCGGAGGTTATACCTTCGACGAGTTCTTTTATGGCTTCTGGTTGATCACCAGATGGTTTATATTTTGAGACTAGTTTGAACATATGAAAACTCCTTTCACAATTATCTTTTATATTACATTTTTAGAGATAAATCAATAGGTCATAAACAATATTTATTATACCCTTTCTTTTTTAGATAATAATAAGAGTCTAGGACCGATTTATCTATTTTTACTGTTTCTAAGCCAAATAATTTGGGTTGTTTAGGTAATTATAAGTTATTTTAGCAGATTTTAAAATTTCATTCATATAACTTGATTTAATATTATTATGTTCAGTATAGATAATAATATTTCTCCTTTTTTAACAAGTATAATATACCAGATTTAGTACTGTTTAACAAATCTTTTTCGTCTGTTCTTAGGATTAAGTAATGTTCATTTATTTTTAAGAAACATAAATTATTACAGAAAGGAGAAGTTTTATGTGTAATGAAAATAATTGTTCTGGTTCATTTCCAAAGAAAGTTTGTTATGTATTAGGTCCGACTGGTCCAACTGGGCCAGCAGGAGCGGCTACTATTACGGTTGGTCAAACTACAACAGGAGCACCTGGTACAAGTGCTAGTGTAACAAATACGGGTACTGCAGAAAATGTAGTATTAAGTTTTACTATTCCTAGAGGAAACACTGGGGACACAGGTCCTATCGGTCCACAGGGACCACAAGGTGTACAGGGACCGCAAGGAAATACAGGTTTGACAGGAGAGACTGGTCCGACTGGTCCAACTGGTCCAACCGGGCCAGCAGGGCCTCCAGGTACTTCAGCAGTAGCAACTTTTGGTAGAAAATATGACAATGCTGCTAATAACATCACTTTAGAGGCAAATGTTAGTCAAACTATTCCACTTGGAAGTACAGGACCTAATTCTGGTATTACAACAGGTACACAAAATGCCTTAACTATAAATGAAGCCGGAACTTATAAAGTAGACTATTTCTTTTCTGGTTCGCCTAGTACTAATGCAAATGTAACAGTAGAAATTAATCAAAATACTACTCCAATTGGTAGTACGACAATTATAAAGGATACAACAGCTAATAATGACAGTGATTTTCTTGGCAGTTCAATTAATTCTTTTGCTGCTGGAGATAATATAAGTTTAAGTATTGAATCAACTGAGGCAGTTACTATTTCACCTGCGTCTGGTACTAATGCATATTTGAATATAGTTAAGTTATAATACAGGAAAGCAAAAACTACTTTCAGTTGAAAGTAGTTTTTTGATTGATATAATTTATTTTTTATTTAATGACCCATTGCTGAGTTCCTTCATTTAAGAAAACATTAAGGTCATATGTTTTACTAGATCTTTCCTCGCTATTAGGATCCGCTATAGTAACTTGACCATCATCAGTCATTCCGGTTAGAACTACAAAGTGACCATTTTTAGTAAATGTTCCCGGTCCAACTGAGACAATAACAGGATTCCCATCTTTTAAGTTTGAAGTTATAGAATCAGCATTTATTGTTGACTGAGTACACTCAAGACCATTTTCTTTGGCATAGGCATCAAAGTAAGACCAATATGTACCATTACCATAACATCTAAAGCCATGATCCAAACTCCAATTGGCAGCATCTACAGGTGTTACCTCTTTATCTGTTAAGGTTGATATAACCATAGCCATAGCAGTAGGTCCACAACCTGCTTCTGCAATAGTTGTTCCATAGCCATAACCTGCATCTTTATAATTATATTGATAGTATTGAACAAAGTTTGCTTGAGATTTAATTCTGGCATCTTTAATACTTTCAAGTGCACTGTTTATTGCTTTGGCAAGTTGTTCCATTTCGGCTTTGTATTGTCGCATAAGTCTAGCATAATAGCTTCTGCGGCTTCTAGATTCTTCTGTATCACCTGAACAGCTATTATAGGCACTTTTCGCTCTTTCATAATTTTGCTTTGCAACTTGCCATTTGGCATAATTAGAAATGGCACTTTCTAGTTGAGATAGTTGAGTAAGAATAGGACTTCTATATTCACTATCAAAAGCCCTTCCCATACTAGTAAGATGATCTTTAGAAGTACCACTCCAAACATCTGGATTTATATTATTAACTCTGTTAAGATAATTGTTAAAGACTGTTGTAACTTCATCTCTTGCACTCATCTAATCACTTCCTCCCCAATTAAAATATGGATTTCCATAACGTGTTGCTTCCACAACTCTTTGTCCCCATTCTGGGTGATTACTTTGTGTTCCTGGATTATCTTTTATAATTGAATTGTCTGGATCATACCAACTTCTTTGATCAACGATAAATTCTATTACATTTTTGCCATTTTCATGGCCCCATTCATTAACTTTATACACGCCTTCATAATCATTTGGGTCTCCCTTACTATCACCGATTATGCAAGGTATAACAGTTCCATCTTCTAAGGTAAAATCAATTAATTCACCAGAGTTTCCAAACTTAGTTGAGCAGGCAACTAAATACCTATCGCCGACCTTGCCAAACCCTTCAGCATCCCACGTAAAGGTACTGCCTAGTTTGTCTCTTAGTCTATATGATGGTGAAGTTGTATCAGTAACTGCCTCCCAACCGATCTCATATTTCATCTTTGTTCCATAGCCTTCTGGAATCGTATATGTTTTCTGTGCTGTTAGGCCATCAGAAGTAGTCGTTTGTGATTCTGCTAATGGATCTTTTACCTCGGTTGTTTGATCTGTTGCGGCTAGAGGATCTTTTACTTCAGGAGTTGTAGCAGTGCCTTGGTCAGCAGTTATTGGCGTGCTATTTGAAGTTACTTCTTCCATTCTTAAGGTTGCTTGTAGATTGGTATGACTATCAACTACTGTTGCGATATACTTTTGAGTATTACTCATTTTATCAGAGGCACCATTAATATTGGAATTTATGGCACTAATTGCTCCTGCAAAATCAAACTCGCCAGAACCTGGATTCATTCCACTAACTGTTGAGGTTATAGCGGCCATATTAGTACTGTCATTACCTATAGCGGTTGCAATTTGGCTTGCTTCTGCACAATTTAATTTAAACATAACATTTCATCTCCTATACACTTGATATTGAACTAGAGTTAGTACTATCAGTATTTTGATAATTAGCATTGATGTCATTTAATCCGGTTGAAGCCAAAGCTAAACGAGCAATATTGTTTTGTAAATCATTATAAATAGTATTCCAATTTCCCTCTGTATCAGTTGCGATTGGTCCTGCAAAAACATTAGGTGACATAAGGTTATTTACATCGTTTTTTACAATATCCAAATTACTTTCTGAAGTATTTACATTATCAACAATACTTGCTGAAGCATCATCTAAAGCAGTATAGTCAGTAACTTTAAAAGTATCATTCATAAACCCTCCTATATTTCATAACTAGTGAGTTCAGTTTCCAATTGTTGAATTTGATCACTAGCACTTTTTATAAATTTAATCATACTTCTGGCATTTTCAATATTTGTATCTATTTTAGAATGTTGTGCATCAAGACTATTGGTAAAAGCCGTAGATGCTTTTCCCAACCAATTAGTTGATATCGTATTTAGAGTTGACTCTTTTTTAGAATTAATGTCTTCATCTAAAGTATTAATGTCTCCTGTTATGGTATCATAAAGTCGATTTACCTCATCAAAGTCGCACACAAAAATATCATTCATACTATCCCTACTTTCTATTCTAGTTATAATAATCTATTTTAATTATAGCATTTATTTTTACTATTAACAATTTTTTTTAAATAAAAATACTACATTGTTGTAGTATCTTTATAAATAGTATTTTCTATTTAATAATCCATTGTTGAGTACCTTCACGTAGGAATAAATCTAAGTCGTATGTAGATTCTGATTTAATTCTACTGTTAGGGTCAATGATACTTACTTTACCATCATCTGTTAATCCTGTTAAGACCACAAAGTGACCACTATCTGTATATGTACCGGGTCCTACGGATACTATTACAGGATTTCCTTCTTTTAGGCTTGACATTATTGAACTACCATCAACATTTGACTGTGTACAACTTAGACCATTTGCTTTGGCATAAGCATCAAAATATGACCAATATGTACCATTGCCATAACATCTATAGCCATGTTCTAAGCTCCAATTAGCAGCATCTACTGGAGTTATTTCTTTATCAGTTAAGGTTGCTACTACCATTGCCATAGCAGTTGGTCCACTTCCGGCACTGGCGATTGTTGTTCCGTTACCATATGAGTCATTAGCGTAGTCTTCTTTAAAGTACTTAATAAATTCTTTTTGTTCCCCATTAACATCGGTTGTTTGATTAGGATCAACGACTCCACCAGTGATTGGATCGATTGTTTGACTTGGATCAGTTATATTGGATGGGTCATCATCAGTATTACCTGGAGTAACATCTTGGCCGTTGTTTGGATTTGTTGCTTGATTATTATCATTATCAATTACTTGTCCAGTATTCGAAGGAGTTACTTGACCGTCTCCTGAAGTAGTAGTTTGACCATATATATTTTCACCTTTAATACTTGCTAGAGCAACTTTAATAGTCCTAGCTAAGTTATTCATTTGAGCTGCATATTTATTGGCTTCTTTTACAAAATGAGCTTTTCTTCTTGCAGACTCTTCTGTTGTTCCAACACAAGACTCAGCATAAGATTTATTTTGTTCATACTTTTTCTTGGCATCTAACCATGCTTCATAATTTGCTAGAGCACTAGAAAGGTTACTTAATTGACCATATATTGTACCATCGTATTTCTCAACAAATTCAGTGCTCATCGCAACAAGATGGTCTTTAGAAGCACCATTCCAAGCATTAGAATCTATGTTGTTAATGGCATTAAGGTAGTTTTCAAAAATATCCGAAATATTACTTTGTACGTTCATTTTTTAGTCTCCTTTCTAGAAAAATTTATTTCCGTAGTTTGTGGCTGAAACTACTCGATGATTCCATTCTGGGTGATTTGTAGACTCTCCTGGATTTCCTTTTTGATTATAGGATTCCTGAGACACGATGAATTCAAGTACTTGGATACCATTTCTATGACCATAATCATTTACACCTCTGCTTGCATCTGCGCTACCTTTACTATCGGCAATTATACATGGGAATGTGGTTCCATCCTCTAAAGTAAAATCAATATAATCCCCTACATCACCAAATGTTTTTGTACAAGCAATCAAGTATCTACCTCTGGCTTTTCCAAAACCTTCTTCATCATATTGGAATTCATCGCCCAACATATCTCTCAATTTATATTGATTAGAGCTTTGGTCTTCTACCTTCGTAATTCCAATTAATTCCCATCCTGTTTCTCTGGTTAACTGTGTTCCATATCCTTCTGGGACAGTTATTGTCTTAACTGGAGTTAGGCCCTCATCTGTAACATCCGAATCTGGTAACTCTATAATGGTGTTATCATCTTCAACAGTATCTGTAACACCTTCTTCAGTTCCTTCACCTTCAGTTATCTCCTCAGTGTTTTCACCATCAATAAGACTTGGATCTTCTCCGGTTACTTCTCCTGATGGTTCCATTATTGAGTCTATTTCAATAACAGGCATATCAAATCTTAGGGCAATTTGTAGATTAGTATGTTTATCTATAACTGCTTGAATATATTTATAGGTATTACTCATTTTATCTGCAGCTGCATTAACATTTGCATTTATAGTTCTTATTGCTCCAGCAAAATCAAAATATGACGTGTTGGGATTAAGAGCACTAATTTCACTTGTTGTTGAAGCAAGTTCTGTGGCATAACCATTAATAGTAGTACCTAGTTGACTTACTGAGTCACAATTTAAAACAAATTTCATATTATCGCCTCCTATACACTAGCAATTTCAGCAGATGCTGTCTTATCTGTTTCCTGGTATGTTTCATTTATATCATTTATGACAGATGATGCATCAGCTAATTTTACTACACTAGCGGTAAGGGCTTTTGTTATTAACTCTTCTTTTTCCTTACTGTCTACAGCTATTGGTCCAGCAAACATAGTTGGTTCAAATAGACTGGCAAATGCCGTTCCGATTTCCTCAATACTTGTTGATGAAGTATTTACGGTATCATTTATTTGAAGTGCCGAATCAGTCATTGCAGTATAATCGGCTATGTTAAAGTTTTTGTCTTCCATAATGCCTCCCTATATTTTATAACTTTCAAAGGATTTGTCTAATGTTTCAATTTCGGTAGTAGCGCTTTCAATGAAAGTGACCAAATCTTTAGCAATACTACTAATATCCGTTATTTTTTTTGTTTGAGATGTTATCTTGTCAGTAAAAGTGGTTGATGCATCTCCTTCCCAATTAGTGGTAAGATTTTCTGTAACATTAGTTTGCCTTTCTACTATAGTGTTTTCAAAATTTTCTATTTTTTCATTAATTCTTGTACATAAAGATTTTACTTCTTCAAAATCACAGACAAAGGTATTATTCACAGTATCCCTTCTTTCTACTTTTCATATCTTATTATTTTTATTGTAACATCAATTTTATGTATTAACAATTTAATTTTATGAGAAAAATAAAAATACTACATTGTTGTAGTATTTCTGTCTTTTTTTGTAAACATCTTCTGTATAGCAAAACTAATATTTTCAAATAGACTGGTTACAATTATTATTCCAAATACAACACCCATAGAAGTTAAAAATCCTTTTAGGCTTTGAAGATATAATATGTATTTGCCTACTTTAGCAACTTTATCTTGGAAATAAAGTCCTTTTACGGCATCTGTAGTGATAGTTTTGTCCTTTTTCGTTGTCTCTATTTCTACTTTGTCACCTTCAATATTTAATACTTTTGTAAACTTGTATTCTTCATTACTTGTATAATAAGCAATTATTTGGCCTTTTTTTATTTTGTCTGCGGTTATCTCATGGGCTATTACTAGATCATATTTATCGATTCCGTAAGATTTATAATCTTCTTTAGCAACTATTAATCTATTATCTAATATTCGCATTGCTTCACCTTTATCCACAACATTTTGGATAAATATTATAAAGATAACGGCACTGACAAGAAGTAAAATTGTTACAATAAATCTTATAATAAATGTTCTCATTTTAATCTACCCTTCTAATTATTTTCATAATATATGTATACCACAAATTACGTTAGTATTGCAATAGTTTTAGATTGAATTAGACGTTTCATTAGAATATAGAGTTTGGTAAACTGTTGATTTTTCTAGTAATTCTTCATGAGTACCAGAACTTTCTAGTTTGCCTTTGTCGATTATATTAATTATATCAGCATCTACTATGGTAGAAAGACGATGAGCAACAATTATAATAGTATGATCTTTTACTAGATCGTTAATTGTTTTTTTGATATATTCTTGAGATTCATTATCAAGGGCAGATGTTGCTTCATCGAAGAGAATTATTTTGGTATTTAGTAATAGGGTTCTAGCAATGGCTAATCGTTGTTTTTGACCTCCGGATAAGTTTATTCCACCTTCGCCTATTACTGTATTGTATTTATTCGGAAGAGACATAATATAGTCATCTATATAGGCTTCTTTACAATACTTTCTTACTTCTTTTAATGTTACGTTTGGTTTTACTAGTTTAAAGTTTTCTAATATTGTCAAATTAAATAAGAATGGAGATTGTCTTATAATGGAGATATTTTCTCGAAGTGATTTTTCGGTTAAATCTTTAATATCTACTCCATCTATTAGTATTTGTCCAGTTGTTGAATCAAAATATCTTAGTAAAAGATTGAAAATAGTAGATTTACCATTACCAGATCTACCGACAATGGCAATCTTTTTATTTGGTGCTACTTTTAGATTTAGACCATTCAAAGTATAGTCTTCATCTTCAGAATACTTAAATTTTACATTTTTAAATTCAACTACTCCAGGATTGTTAACTAGAACTTTTTTTCCAAAGTGTTCATCCTTATATAGTTTATTGTTGATAAGTTCATCTATTCTCTTTAGGGAAACCGTTACTTTATTGTAACTAACTCCAAATTCTGAAATACTTTCTACTACTTCATCTATTCGCCAAATATACATTTCCATCATTATAAAAGTGGCATAAGCAATTTTTCCTTGAATAAAGAAATATCCACAGGTTAATAATATTATAAATTGTAAGACAAAATAGGCTAAATTATTGAGACTAAAGTACCAAACCTCGTGATTTTTATTTTTCTTAGTATTTTTAAATAATGATGTTAGGTGGGCATTAATTCTCTTTTCAATATTTTTCTTTATACCTAGAGATTTTATTTCTCTGATACCAGTTATATTTTCGGTTGCTATTTTGACATAGGTATCTGACTCTTTTTTTATCTCCTCTTGAGTCTTTTTGATTTTAGGGAAATAGACGTTTGAAATTAAGCCCATTATAACTCCAAAGACAATTATTTCTAAACCAATAAGCCATGATATAGTAAAGGCTAGGATTACAATCGCTACGATTGCTAAGGCTTTACAGATTAATCTTATTAATTTAGCAAGTAATTCCATTATTCGATCTGGATCATTATATAATCTATTAATAAACTCTCCAACCCCTATATCTTCAAAGGCCTTTGCTGGTAAGCAGTCTATTTTCTTGTATAAATCCATACTGACATTTTCAATAAATTTTATTTCAAGGTAGTTATAAATTTTATCTCGAGGTATTTGTAATAATGAATATAATAGTATGTACATGCCTTCCCATATTGCTAAGTATTTGAGAAAGCCCATTAAGTCTTTTAAAATTAGGAATTCTAAGGCTTTTCCCCAGAAATAACCGGCTAATAACGTAGGTAAGCATGAAGAAAATACTAAAATAATGTAGACAGTCAGTTTTAATTTTTCATCTTTTAGATAATGCCATAATATTTTAAAATTGTTATATTTTTGCATAAATTCATCTCCTTATATATTTTTTGTATAGTTATAATTAATTTTGTTTCACAACAAAAGAGGTCTTGATGACCTCTTCTTTGTTTTAGTTATATTTTATTATACGTTTAAAACAAGCGAGAATACTTCTATTCCCAATAGGTCATCATTATTTTTCATTAAACTACTCTTTGTCTTGTCATATACTGTTCTAATCATATTCTCACTCCTTTTCGTTTGATGGTTCAATAGTAACATAATATTTTATATGCGTCAACCTTTTTTTGTTAACAAAAGAAAAACATATAGTTTCCTATATGTTTAACGATTATTCCATTTAGTTGGGAAATTTACATACTTGGTAGGATTTACAGCATTTCGTTGGTATTGATCCCACGTACAGCCGCCACCTTTAAACCAGTCACAATTTGTTATCTCTAGATGTACGTGTGGACCAGTCGCACAACCGGTTGCTCCCATGTAACCAATTATAGTAAATGGTGTTACTATTTGTCCTTCTTGGATGTTGCCAAAACTACGCATATGAGCATAAGTTGAATAGATATATTTTCCATTTACATCGTGCCTTATTTTTACTACTAAGGCTTTGCCATTACAGCCATATGAACAGTTACCACCATTTCTCCAGTCACCAGAGATACAGTTATCATAATATACTTTCCATACTCTACCTGTAGCGATTGGATATACAGGAATTGCTTTATCAGAACTTGAAACATCTAAACCTAAGTGACCACCATAACCATAGAAGCCTTGAGTAAGGTAACCATATTCGATTGGTCGATAGAAGCCATTTACACTTGGTATAGAGTCTCCTGTTTGAGCTTGGCTAATTCTGTATTGACAGGCTTGAATATCTTCATTGTCTCCGCAGCCCAAGCCCTTATAGTACTTAAGGTTTTCTTGAGCGGCTTTGATTTGTTCTTCGATACCTGGCATTGTCTCTTTTATGGCCATGGAATCGGCTTGTATTTTAGCACGTTCATCTTCTAATGATGTCTTTAACTTATTTAGTTCCTCTTTTTGACTTTTTTGCTCTTTTTGTTGATTCTTATTTTTTTCAATTAAATCTTCTAGTTCTTTGATTAACTGTTCATTATACTCAGTTAATTGTTCTACTACAGATAAGCGATAAATCATATCAGTTATATCAGTTGCGCCAAAGGCATATTCTAGATAAGCATTATCACCATTAGATATTTGATAATATTCAATGATTCGTTTACTTTCTTCGCCCTTTTCTTTTATTTCCTCATTACTAGCATCGATTTCTGCTTGAAGAGATTTAATTTTTTCTTCGGCATCTTTTATTTGTTTTTCAATATTAGCAATCTTGGTTCTAATTTTAGCAACTTCGGCATCATTAGTAGCAAGATTGGCCTTTTGTTCTTCTAGTTTTTTAGTATATTTTTTTACTTCATCTTCAAACTGTTTAATAGTTTTGGCACTTGTATTTATAGGTAGTGCTACAAGTGGGAGAAGTAAAGTTATTATTGATAGAACACTTATTATTTTTTTCTTTTTCATTAGATTTTTAAATACTTCTTAACGGCACTCGCACTACCGATCATACCAACTAAGATTCCTATTATTACTATCATTAATGATGTTGTATAAATAAATGGTTCTGGCTTGATTAAAACTATTAATTTTGAGAATAGATAACCATCAAAATGTTTGTAGAAGGCCATGTAACCATATGTTGTAAAGACAACTGGTATTATTGAACCTAATAGTCCAAGAATCATACCTTCAACTATGAATGGAGTCTTAATAGTAAAGTTACTAGCACCTACTAGTCGCATGATACCTATTTCACGACGCCTTGCAGAAATTGTTAGTTTAATAGTATTAACAATTAAGAAGACAGTTACTACTACTAGGGCAATTACTACTCCATAAGTTACTCTCTTTACAGAGTCAAAGGCTGAGACTAGTTTTTCAACCATACCTTCGCCATATCTAACTACAGATACAGAGTTTATTTTCTTTATTCTATCAGCAGTATCTTTTATTTGTTCAATGTCTTTTACTTTTACTTGATAAGTATCTTTTAAAGGGCTTTCACCTTCCTTATATCCTTCTAGAACTTTATCTAATACTTCGGATTCTTGTTGCATATTTTTCTTTACTTCAGTTTTAGAAATATAAGTTATTTTATCAACATTAGATATTTTTTCAATATTTGTTTTAACATCTTTTATGTCATCTTCAGTAGCATCTCTATCTAGAAATACGACGATTGTTAAATCTTTTTCTATTTCGGCTGTAAAGTTATTAATATTAAATGAGGCCATTATAGCAATAGCAACTATTATTAATGTTATAGTTATACAGGAAATAGAGGCTAATGATAAACTAAAGTTCCTGATGACACTTTTAAAAGCATCACGGATACTTCTTCCTAACATTCTAAATAGCTTCATTATCATAGACTCCTTTCTCTTTAAAGGTTACTAAGTGTCCATCTTTTAATATTAGAACTTGTTTTTTCATTCTATTAACAATATCTTTATCATGAGTAGCCATAATAACAGTAGTTTTTAAGTCTTTATTAATACTATCAATAACATCCATAATCTCTTTACTTGTATCTGGATCCAAATTACCAGTAGGTTCATCACAAATAAGTAATTTTGGTTCATTAACAATAGCTCTTGCTATACAAACCCTTTGTTGTTCACCACCACTTAATTGATGAGGAAAACTTCTAGTTTTTTCTTTTAATCCAACAATTTCAATTGCTTTCATAACTTTTGGCTTAATTTCACTTGCTTTTAATCCAATTGTTTCAAGTGCAAAAGCAACATTTTCATAAACATTTAATTTAGGAAGTAATTTATAATCTTGAAAAACTACTCCAATCTTTCTTCTTAATTTATATACTTTTCCATTTCTAAGTTTTGCAACATTTACTCCACCTACTAAAACACTACCTTTAGTAGGTTTTTCTTCTCTATAAAGCATTTTAATAAGTGTCGATTTACCACAAGCAGTATGTCCAATGACAAAAACAAACTCGCCTTTATTTATAGTAACAGATAAATCTGCAATTGCAGTAACTCCTGTGGAATAAGTTTTATTAACATTTTTTAATTCAATAAACTTCATATCTATACTCCTATATAATTATAACAAAAAATTACCATCTCTTAAATGGTAAATAAATCCTTTTTACACAAACTTATCATTTAAAAAACGGAATATTTGAATTTTTAATCCCTCCTTGAACCTCATAACAATCATCAATTACAAAAAATGCATCATTATCAACATCAAGTATCTTATCTTTAAATAAATTAACATCTTTATTAGATATAACACACATAATCATTGTTCCCTTCTTATGTGAATAACCTCCAATTGTAGGAAATATTGTATACCCAGTATTAAAATGATCCATAATTATATGTTTTACTTTTTTAATTTCTCTAGTATAAATCATAAACTTTTTAGATGTAGAAATACCAATAATAATTTTATCAACAATAATTGAAGAAACAACTAAAATAATTATTGCATAACTTGCATTATCAACGCCAAATACAAAACCACCAAATAATATTATGAAAATATTTACAAATGTTGAACTAGTTCCAGAATTTAAATGAAAATATTTACATAAAAATTGAATAATTACATCAACTCCACCAGTTGAATAACCAAATTTATATATAAGTCCATTACTAAACCCATATAATAAACTTGCAAGTACTACAGTAACCAATATTTGTTGAAAAGATAAATATATTAATAAAAATTTTGCAACAGGTTCAGTAAGAGTTATAAAAAGAGGATATAAAAATGTCCCAATAACAGTGTTTTTTGTTTTATCTTTTCCTAAAAATATATAACTAAGAATAAGTAAAAAAATTGATGAAGCATAAATAAATACATTAGTATTGATTCCCATAATTTCATTTAATATAAGAGCAAGTCCAGACATACCACCTACTATTATGTTATTCGGAGCAAAAAACAAGTTATAACATAAAGCTAAACAAAATGTTCCAAAAGTAAATGACACACCATTTATAATTAAATCTTTTATATCTTTCTTTATATAATTATCCCTTTTCATACCATTCTCCTAGTATAATTGTACACAAAATATCTTCTTAATGCAATAAAGTTCTTAAAAAAAATAATTTTCATATAATAATTTGAGGTGATTAATATAAACGGAAATTATTATCAAAATCCAACATTTCCAGCTAACGGATATCAAAATGATATGCCAAAAAATTCAAATAACTATCAAAATGATTTTATGCAAAATCAAAGTCCAATGCCATCATCACCACCAGGTAATTTATCAGTAATGCAAGAGGTGACATCAGAACAAAGTTATATTGAAAATATCCTAAGATTAAACAAAGGTAAAAGAGTAAATGCACATTTTACCTACCCAGATAGTGGCGAATGGAAAAATAAAATTTATTCAGGAATCATTGAGGAAGCCGGTAAAGATCACTTAGTAATGAGTGACCCTACAACTGGTAATTGGTATTTACTCAGAATGATTTATTTAGATTATGTTGAATTTATGGAAAAAATAAATTATTCGCACAACTATTCAGAAAAAACTTTTTAAAAGGCTAAGGCCTTTTTTTTATGGAATTTTACAGTAAAAATATACAAATAAAAGAATAATTCTTGTAAAAAGAAAGCAATATAAATATAATAATATATAGGAGTTAATTTATGAAAAAAAGTGGATTTATAGAAGGAGCATTTGTAGCAACTCTAGCTATCTTTTTAAGCAAATTACTGGGTATTATTTACGTTATTCCATTTTACAATATAGTAGGAACTAAAGGTGGAGCATTATATGGATATGCCTATAATATATATAATTTATTTTTAATAATATCAAGTGCAGGAATACCTCTTGCTATAAGCAAATTATCAAGTGAATATAATGCATTAAACAAAATTAAAGAAAAAGAATATATGTTTAAAGCAACAAAAAAAATAATTAGAATTTTCTCTATTATTTCATTTCTTATTTGTTTTATATTCGCAGAACAAATAGCAAAATTAATAATTGGTTCATTAAGCGGAGGAAACACTTATAAAGACATAGCTTTTGTAATAAGATCTGTATCTTTCGGAGTACTTGTAGTACCACTACTTTCTGTCAGTAGAGGTTATCTTCAAGGTCATGGATATATAAGGTGTTCTTCATTTAGCCAAGTTTTAGAACAAATAGTAAGAGTACTTGTTGTAGTAGGAGGTAGCTTTTCTGCTTTAAAAATTTTTAAACTAAGTCTTACAACTTCAGTTGGCATTGCAGTATTTGGAGCTTGTCTTGGAGCATTAACGGCATATATTTACTTAATAAATAAACTAAACAAAATAAAAACTCAAGATGTAAAAGTAGAAGATTTAAAAAAAGAAGAAAAAAAAGAAATAATCAAAAAAATAATATATTATTCAATACCTTTTATAGTGATAAGTATTTGTAATTCATTATATAATACTGTTGACATGATACTTTTAATAAGAGGACTTAATTACCTTAAATTTGATGCAAACTCTATTGAAACAATTAGTAGTATCTTTACTACATGGGGACACAAACTAAATGCTATAATAACAAGTATTGCTACAGGAGTTGCAATTAGTTTAGTACCAAATATTGCAAAAAGTAATGCTATAAATGATAAATCGGACATTAATAAAAAACTTAATAAAATAATTCAAATATTTTTTTACATAGCACTACCTTTATCAATATTCATGAGTATTTTTTCAAAAGAAATATGGCAAATATTTTATGGTAACAGCATTTATGGACCAAAAGTATTTAAATTTTTAATTTTTACTGCATCAATCGATGCACTGTACATAATGATTTGTAATGGACTTCAAGGATTAAATAAAACCAAATTAATTTACGTATCAGTAATAACTGGATTACTTATTAATTTAATTTTAGATATACCTCTAATGTTACTTATGAACAAATTAAATATATATCCATACTATGGTGCCATAATATCAACATTAATTGGTTATTCAATATCATTAATAATTCCACTTATTGAGTTACAAAAAAAATATGATTTAAATTATAAAGAAACATTAGTAAAATTACCAAAATTATTTGTAACATATATAATTATGATATTTTTATCTTTACTATATCATGTTATAATAAATAATATACAAAGTAGATTACTTTTAATAATACTTCTAATGATATTTGGAATTATACTACTTGTAATTTATATTATAATTAATAAAAATGAAATTGAAGATTTAATTGATACAAATTTTAAAAGTTTATTAAAAAGAAAGAAGTGATTATATGAACATATGGATTATAATATCAATTTTAGCAGTAATTATATCTATTTTAGCTCTACTATACTTTAGTAGCTATTCAAAATTAAAAGAATATAAAGAAAAAATGGATACTACAGAAAATATTATTGATGAAAATTTAAACAAAAAATTAGACATAATTATTTCATTAAATGGTAGAATTAAATCAGTAACTAATAAAAAAGATTACTTAAAAGATTATGTTGAATTAAGAAATTACATAATGACAAATATAGAGAAAGATATAAAATTAGATGAAGGTGAAAAACTAATCAATGATTTAAAAAATGATTTTTTGGAATTAAACAAAGATGTAGAATTCAATAATAGTGTTAATGAACTTAGACAAATAGATGAAATTTTAACCGGAGCAAAAAATGTTTTTAATCAAACAGCAATTAAATCAAATTCTTTAATAAAAACATTTCCAAGTAGTATTGTTAGCAAAATAAGTAAATTTAAAATAAGAAGTTTTTATAATAATAAAACCGATGAATTGGATAACTTTTAAAGTTTCCAATCTATCGGTTTTAAATTATTTTTAATTAAAAAATCATTAGTTTTTGAAAAAGGTTTACTACCAAAAAAGCCATTATAAGCAGAAAAAGGCGACGGATGAGTAGAAGTTAAAACTAAATGCTTTGGATTAGTTATATACTTCTTTTTTTCTTTAGCAAATCTCCCCCATAAAATAAAAACTACTGGAGTATCCTTTTCATTAAGAGCTTTAATTATATAATCTGTAAGTAACTCCCAACCTAAACTTCTATGAGATGCAGGAGTATCTTTTTTTACTGTAAGAACAGAGTTTAAAAGTAGAACACCTTCTTGAGCCCATTTAGTTAAATTTCCACTTTTACTTACTGGAACACCTAAGTCATCATATAATTCTTTAAAAATATTTTGTAATGATGGAGGAACTTTTACACCATCTTGTACACTAAAAGAAAGACCATGAGCTTCTCCAACACCATGATATGGATCTTGCCCCATAATAACAACTTTAGTATTTTCATAACTAGTAAGTTTAAGTGCATTAAAAAGATTCTTTTTTTCAGGAAAAACTATTTCATTTTCATATTTGTTTTCAATAATTTTTAAAAAGTTTTTAAATCCATTACTATGCTCTATAACACTAAGAACATTATCCCAATCATTTCCTATCACAATTATCCTCCTTCTTTTTTAAATTAATTGCTATAAACAAAAATAACACTTGCAATATACAAAATATAAGAGCAAAAACAAAATTAAATTTAATATCATAAGTTAACAATATTCCGCAAAAAAATGTACCAATAGCAATTCCAAAATATGAAAACATTTCTCTTAAATTACTAAATGCAAGTTGAAGTTTATCATCAAATCTATTTATAAAAGGCGCATCAAGCACATGTGTATAAGATTCTGTAATAAGTAATATATATAAAAGAGTTATAAAATAAACTGATTTATTAGATAGTATTATAGCAATAATAAATAATACTGCTCTAAATCCATATTTAATAAAAGCATTTATATAGTTATTTTTAAATGTAAATTTTTCAAGTATTAAAGTCCCAATAAATACTGCAATAATTCCAACCACAACACTAAAAACTGAAAAACTTTGTAAGCTAAAGCCTAAGTCATTTGTAAAAAGAGTTGTTTTAAGTCCTAAAATTCCATAATAAGATATATTACCAACTAAAACGAATAATAAATAATTTAATGATATTTTATCTTTATTCAAATTTTGAACTAATTTAGTTAGTAAATTATATTCTTTTTTATCTTCATCACTTAAATATTTTCCAAAAGGTATAGTAAGTAAAATTAAAAATGAAATAACTATACAAACAAAGGATAAAAAGACAATGGTATTATAATTAAATACAATTCCTAAAATTTCTTTTCCAACTAAAAATCCTCCAAGTAAAACTGAAAAATAATCAAATCCACTATTAATTAAACCACGTCTTGCATAAATTTTATCATCTTTCTTTATCATAGATAATAACGGATAAAAACAAGTAAATATTTCACTATCTATTGCATACTCAATAATAACTATAAATTTTATTAATACACTATATCCACTACCATTTAACATGAATAAAGATATAAGTAATAAACTCTTAAGCATCAATAAAAATAACACAAATTTTTTTAAATACTTTTGCCTAATTAAATTAGAACATAAAAATATTAAAGAAACAGATACAACAGAGCACAAACTAAAGACTATTCCAACTGTCCTTATAGATAACATATTATCTATCATCCATAATTCCTCAAAAGAATAAAACATACCCCCGGATAAAGCATATAACGCAATAACAGCAAATAATTTAATAATATCTTTTTTCATTCAATCACCCTTTATTTATGATAAGATTCATTATTCATAATTTTAAATGCTCTGTAAATTTGTTCTAATAAAATTCCTCTAAATAATCCATGTGGAAAAGTAAATTTTGAAAAACTAATTTTCTCATTACATAATTTATAAACTTCATCTTCAAGTCCATTTGATCCACCAATTATAAAAGTTATAACACTATTTGTTATAAATAATTTTTCAAAATGATTAGAAAACTCTCTACTATCATAATTTTTTCCATCAATAGACAAAGCAATATTATAATCTTTTGAATCAATATGTTTTAATATTTCTTTAGTCTCTAATTGAATATTATCATTATCTTTAACTTGAATAATCTCCAATTTATGATATTTATTAATTCTCTTACTATAATCATCAATTAATAAATTTAAATAATTTTCTTTAATTTTTCCAACACATACTATTCTTATCATAAAGTAATCACTTCACTAATTTCATCTTGCTTTGCACATTTTATATTATTAAAAGACACACTATATTCTTCTAAAGTATCAAATACAGTTTTTAAAGCAATTTCAGGAGTATTATTAACTTCACTCAAATGCATTAAATATACTTTTTTAGTAGAAGGACCAATTAACTTAGCTAAATAAAATCCACAAGAAATATTAGATAAGTGTCCTTCATCACTAAGTACCCTTTTTTGTAACCAATCAGGATAGGGTCCATGTGTTAACATTTCAACATCATGATTACTTTCTATAAAATAAACATCACGATTTTTTAAAAGATTAAAATATTTACTTCTAATATATCCAGTATCAGTAATTTGTACAACTGAACCAGTTTCATCTTCAAATATAAAATTTCTAGAAGCAACCGCATCATGACTAGATTTAATGGCATAAATTTTCAACTCATCAAAAACAATTTCATCATCATATATTTTAATATGATCATAATCTTTTAAATCAGGAACTTCCAAAAACATTTCTTCTGGCATACAAACAGTAATATTTTTCTTTTTAATAAAAGAAAGAAGTGCACTAGTATGATCTGTGTGCAAATGACTAATCAAAATAATATTGGTTTATCAAAAGTTGACGTTTTAGAAGAACGTATAAAAAGCATTAATCCTGATTGCCATGTAATTAAAATAAAAGAATTTATAACAACTGACAATTTAAATTTGCTTTTTAATTTAGAACCAGACTTTATCATTGATTGTATTGATACCATTAAAACGAAAAAATATTTAATTAAAGAATGTTTAAAGCGAAAAATTAAATTTATTTCTTCAATGGGAATGGGAAATAAACTAGATCCAACGCGTATAAAAATAACAGATTTATCTAAAACCGCTTATGATAAAATTGCTAAAGAATTGCGAAACTTTGTAAAAAAAGAACATATAAAAGGTAAAATTCCTGTAATTTTTAGTGATGAACAACCAATAAAAGTAGAAAAAGTAATCGGCTCTATTTCTTTTGTACCAAGTGTTGCTGGATTAATCGGAGCAAGTTATGTTATAAAAGAAATAATAAAGGAGTAAAAATGAAAAAGATATTAAAAGAGATTCCTAAATTAGAAGGATCA
>OJAW01000603.1_pt1 | contig 24582 bp, 24 predicted proteins | sample 1589151 | NCBI WGS metagenome assembly OJAW01 (sample SAMN03283290) | human gut metagenome | biome: human-associated habitat; material: feces | host: Homo sapiens | place: Peru | collected 2012
CTTAGAAAATTCTCCGGGGGTCAAAATAGCAAAACATTTCTGTGTAGGTAAATGCCCCGGGGCACAGATTCACCTCCTGTGTAACTTTCCTGCCGGGTTTTCTTTCGTAGCCATGATCTTTCTCCTGCTGGATGCCTCCTAAGTTGGTTCCTTTCCTTTCTTTCCGTTTTACCCGGGGCATTTACCTACACAGAAATGTTTCTATTCTCTTTAAATCTAACTGAGAGGAGGTAGAAACCATTGCCAAAAGCTGCCAATAATAAGGGCAAGTCTAAGACTCGGCCAGCCCTTTCTGTAGAAGCTCGTGAATCACAGCTCATTGCATTGGCCGAGGACCTTGCTGAGCAGCAATTGAGAAATGGAACTGCTTCCTCTCAGTTGATTACGCATTATTTGAAGCTTGGTTCTACACGGGAGCGGCTGGAAAAGAAACTTTTAGCTGAGCAGGTTGAACTGGCTTCTGCTAAGAAGGACAATATTCGAGCTCAGGCGCGTCAGGACGAAATGTACGAAGCAGCATTGAGAGCCATGAAACGATATAACGGCGACATGGAAGAAGAGGAATACGAAGATGAAGACCTATACTGAATTGCTAGAGATTCCTGACTATATTGGCAGAGTCAAATATCTTGAAACACATTCAAATATTGGTGAGACTACTTTTGGTTGGTCCCGATATTTAAATCAGGCTCTTTATACTTCTGATGAGTGGCGGAAATTCAGACGAGATATTATCATTCGAGATCAAGGCTGTGACCTGGCTCTTCTTGGCTATGATTTAGATGCAAAGGACATTATTGTCCATCATTTGAATCCAATTACACCAGAACAAGTCGAAGCTCGTGACCCTGTTATTTTTTCAAAGAATAATGTTGTCTGTGTTTCTGACCGCACTCATCGCTTCATTCACTATGGCGGTGTTCAAACTGCTATATTTTCCACTCTTCAACGAAAGCCTTATGATACTTGCCCTTGGAAGAAATTGTAAAGGAGGGGTTCGCTGATGAGCACATTTACTCAGGCTGAAATCAACTCGAGTATACTTCTTTCCATCAAGAAAGCAATTGTTGGACCTCCCGAGTATACTCCTTTTGACGCTGAACTAATCACATATATCAACAGCCAGATTGCGAACCTCTATCAACTCGGTCTGGATTCCGCGAAGAGCGTTGTCGTAGATGGCGCCGATCAACTCTGGACAGATCTTATCCCTGCTGATGATTCTCGTCTCCAGTTTGTTAAGACCTATGTATATGCTAGAGTGAAAATGATTTTTGATCCGCCAACCTCAACTGCTCAAATGCAGGCTTTGAAGGACACTGCGGCTGAAGCAGAATTCCGCATCAGTGTAGCTGTTGATAAACCCTACGATGATCTTGATCCTGTAAGTCCTGTTGCTACAGGGGACCATTCTATGCTCAAGAATCGCGATCTTCCTGATCAGCATCCCATTAAGGCAATCACAGATCTGGACGAGACAATCCAGAAGACAAATACCAGTTTGAATGAAAAGCTGAATAAGTCGAGTGCTATGTCTCAGGCTCAGATCGACGACATCATTAATAAGGCTCGCTGGAAGAAAGTGAAGTGATCTTATGAGTAACTTTCTTGATCAAGCTGGTCTTGAATATTTTTGGGCAAAGATTGCAGAGAAGATTGCAAGCACTTCTGTGACGTTACCTAAGAATCTTGTGAAGCATTCTGCGGTACAGCCTATTAGTGCGACCGAGATCCTCAATGCAACTACTCTTGGCGGCTATTCCGCAAATTATTTTGCAAAAGCTGCTGACCTTGATAATGTTGAGTCTGATTTAGGTACAAATAAAACAGACTTGTCGACGTTAAAGTCATCTGTTACGTCTATTTCATCAAACGTTGCTACAAATAAAACAGATATTTCAAATCTGAAGTCGGCATCTCAAACACAACAGACAAAAATCGCGAGTCTCGATAGTAGCATATCAAATATTAATACTCAAATAACGACATTATCTACCGATGTCTCTGAATTGTCTGAGCTTCCTAATACCGTTAATGGACTTGGTGAAACTGTTAATGGATTTTCAGATCAAATGCAAACCTTGGTTACCTATGTAAATGGTTCTATTCAGGCATCGGGTGGAATTATGACTGGTCCATTGGTTGCTAAAGGAGATTCCGCATCTCCGGTTGCTCAGGTTCGTAACGTCATTTTTTCAACTACTGATCCAACATCTTCCGATGGTTCTGACGGTGACATTTGGATTAAGTATGAAATGTGAGGTATTGCTATGGGTATTAAGACAGGCGATATTCTCAACTTTGCTTACACTGGCGCTGTTCAGACTATAGTACTCCCAAAAGGAATCTACAAACTAGAATGTTGGGGTGCTGAAGGTGGATACCGTAGTTCTGAATCATATAGTGGAAAAGGTGGATATTCTGTTGGTCAGATAATCTTAACTAAAAAAGAAACTATATTTTATGTTTACAGTGGCGGATCTGGGAATACTGGTGGTACTTCTGGTGGTTTTAATGGTGGTGGGTTACGTTCCACTTACAATGGTGGCGGAGGAGCTTCTGATATTCGTATTGGCCAAGACAGTCTTTATTCGCGTGTTATTGTTGCTGCCGGCGGAGGATCGGATGGCGCATCGAATAAAAAAGGTATGTATGGTGGTGGCGAAACTGGCGGGTCGGCCACAGGCATCGGAACCGGTGGCTATGGCGGTGGACAAAATGGAGTTTCAAATTCGTCTTGGCAGACAACAACAAGACCAACATCAACAACTGGAAAATCAAATGCTTATGCTGGTTTCGGATTTGGCGGGAATGGAATCAGAAGATCCTCTGGATATGGAGGAGCTGGTGGAGGCGGATGGTATGGCGGATCAGGTGCATATCCCGATAGTTCCGATGACGATGATCGTGGTGGCGGAGGTGGCTCTGGTTATGTTTATACAGAAGCCAATGCCACCAATTATCCTTCCGGTTGCCTCTTGACATCTGCCCATTATCTTACTGATGCGCAAACTATTGCTGGCAATCAGTCTTTTATGAGTCCAGACGGAATATCCGAGACTGGACACTCTGGGAATGGGTATGTCAGAATTACTGTAATACAGGCCCAATCTTTGAATTTGCCCTCCAAAATAGATGGAGTATGGAAAAACTCTGAATCTGCATTTGCTAAAATTGGTGGTTCTTGGAAAACCATTGATTCTATCTATACAAAAATAAATGGCGTTTGGAAGCAGAACTCATAAAGGAGGTTTTAATATTAATGGCAACTATTAGTACGCTAAAAGATCAGGATACAGATGATATTCTCTATCCACAGACTATGATTGATGCCATATTTGATACCGATGGAACCGGCCTCCGTGAAAAACTTGAGTCGGCAATTCCAAATTCTATCATTCAATCCATTGTAAACGGAACATATCCTACAACTGAATAGGAAGGAGGTAGACTATGGCTACCCCTAATTTTCTCGATCAAGCAGGCTTAGGCTATCTCTGGACAAAGATTTCAGATGCAATTGCGACTTCGGCCCAGATCACCGCAGCGAAGATCCCCACAAAGATCTCCGCATTTGAGAATGATTCAAAATACATCACCATTAATCAGGTACCTGAAGGAGCTGCTGCATCAACTACGGTCCCAAAAATTAATGAAGGATCTGGCGATATTGGCTCAGAAACAACCTTTGCAAGAGGTGACCACGTTCACCCTACTGATACAACTCGTCTTGCTTCAAACGGTGGTAATGCGTCAAAAGTTGTAGTTGACTTCACTCTTCCAAATCAGCGTAAGCCTATTGTTGCAGGAGAATCCCTTGAGACGATCGCAGGGAAAATTCTAAAGTACATGAATGACTTTGGCACTTGCGCATTCAAGAGTATGATTCTAAAAGATGATCTTGCGCCCTCTGTGAAGTCTTCTCTTGAGAAAGCAGATTCTGCACTGCAGTCTTATACTGAAAGTGATCCAACCGTACCTGACTGGGCGAAATCTCCAACTAAGCCAGCTTATACTGCATCTGAGATTGGAGCAGTTAGTCTTGACTATGTGAATGAGAATTTTGCTAAAAAGTCTGATGTTACAAGTATATATCGTCCGAAAGGCTCCAAACCAACCTATGATGATCTCCCAAGTAGCGGAAATGAAGTTGGCGATGTATGGAATGTCACATCCGATGATATGAACTATGCGTGGACTGTCGATGGAACTTGGGATCCACTTGGTTCTAAGATTGAAGTCAATTCTATTAGCAATGAGACAATCGACCAGATTGTTTCTGGAACAAGTGAATGATGGAGGTGACTTTTTATGGCCGCCTTCCTTGATGCCGATGGCTTGAATTTATTTTATGGTTTAATTGCTGCAAAGTTTGGAGCAGGTGCTGCAACTGGATCTATGGATTATTCCAAAGCAACCTATAGTGGTGATGGAAAAACTACAATCAGGGATCAGCTCTACATCCCGAATTTAAAACGAGCAACTGATTTAAATGGTGGTCAAATGGATTTGGCAATTATTTCCGGAACACCAAAGAATGAGAATGGCGCTGATAGCTTTGGAATTATCTGGGGTGGAACTGGACTTACTGGTGTGGGAATCAGTGTCTATCGTGACTATGATGCTGATATTCTTACAGTCTCCATGCTGCGAAGAGTTGAACTCTATGCAACGTATAGAGATGGAGTTCCTTATGGAAGAATTCGTTTCGATCAGTTGCCTAGTGGATTCACCCCATATGATCCAGCATTTACAGCCTTACAACCAGACTATGCAAAAGCCATGCTTCGCGACCCCAATACGTATTATACGATTGGTTTGTTCAAGTTCAGTAACTCCGTGATTGACGCGGAATAAATAACATGATGCTTAAAATTTTTGCATATTACTCCTAGGAAAGGAGGGCTTACATGGCTGTATATGGTCCTATTGGTTCTGAAGAACTTTATCATTATGGCATTCCGAGAAAATCCGGTCGATATCCTTACGGCTCGGGTAAAGAACCATATCAGGATGATCCGAAAAAGCGTCATTTGAATAAAGATGAATCTACTCCGAAAGCAACCTCAAGGAGACCCGAAAGCATTTGGGCAAAGCGAAGAAAAGCTCAGGCCGAAAAGAAAGCGGCTAAGGATCGAGAAGCACAAAAAATTAAGGCTGAGAAAGAAGCAAAAGAAAAAACCAAACGTGAAACATCTAAGCCGCCAATTCAAAAAGTAAAAGAAATGAGCGATGACGAACTGCTTCGAGCAATTAATCGTCTTAGGAATGAGCAAACTTACATGAGTATGATTGCCCCTGAAAAAAAATCGCCACAGGTTAGCAAAGGGAAACAGTTTATTGATAAATTGAAAACCAATACAAAGGATGCCGCGGATTTGGCGACCAACATCAATAATCTTATGAAGGGTGTCACTGGAACATATGCAAACATCCGCGCAATTCAGAAGATGCTTGATGGACAGGATATTAAAATCCAGGACGACAAGGAGAAAAAGAAGAAGTAGCTATGTCAAAATATCTATCCAACACTGCAGTACCTCGCTACTACGGCGAATTCCGGGAGAAGGTGCTGGCAGGAGAAACCCCCGTCAATCGAGAGATATCGATGGAGATGAACCGAATCGATGAACTGATTCGGAACCCGGGCGTATATTACGATCCGGCTCCTGTTGAGGGTTGGATCGCATATTGTGAAAGCGAGCTCGTCTTGACTGATGGATCTGACTTTAAGATGATGGATTCCTTCAAACTCTGGGGTGAACAATTATATGGCTGGTTTTACTTTGAGACTCGGAGCACCTATGTTCCAGATCCTCAAGGTAAGGGCGGCCGATATGTCACTAGAAAGTTAAAGAGAAGACTTATCCATAAGCAGTATCTGATCGTGGGTCGAGGCGCTGCTAAGTCATTGTATGACTCTTGCATTCATTCATATGGGCAGAATGTTGATACATCAACAACTCAGCAGATTGTGACGGCGCCAACTATGCGCCAGGCTGAAGAAACAACGACTCCATTGGCAACTGCTATTGCACGTGCACGAGGGCCTGTTTTTAAGATGCTTACTGCTGGATCTCTACAAAATACAACTGGAAGCAAAGCAAATCGCTGTCAATTGGCATCTACCAAGAAGGGTATCATGAACTTTATGACGAACTCATTAATTGAGATTCGCCCACTGAGTATTGATAAGCTTCAGGGCTTGCGATGCAAGTATGCGACAGTTGATGAGTGGCTTTCCGGTGATATTCGTGAAGATCCTATTGGTGCTATTGAACAAGGCGCTTCCAAAGTTAAAGATTATCAGATCGTGGCGACCTCTTCCGAAGGTACTGTGCGAAATGGTGTCGGCGATGCAATCAAAATGGAGTTGCAATCAATCCTGAAAGGTGAGTATCAGAATCCGCACGTCTCGATTTGGTGGTACAAGCTTGATAGCGTTGATGAGATCAATGATCCAGCAATGTGGATCAAAGCAAACCCCAACATAGGCATTAGCGTGAGTTATGATGCTTATCAGCAAGATGTTGAGCGCGCTGAGAAAGTTCCATCGGCAAGAAACGATATTCTTGCTAAGAGATTTGGACTTCCCATGGAAGGCTACACATACTACTTCCCGTACGAAGAGACTATTTGCCATCCGAAACGGCTGTACTATGGTATGCCTTGCGCTATGGGAATTGATGCTTCCCAAGGCGATGACTTCTTTGCATTCACATTTTTGTTTCCGCTCAAAGGTATGCAATTCGGCGTGAAGACACGAAATTATATTTCGTCCCGGACTGTTCTAAAGCTAAATCCTGCGATGCGGCAAAAATATGAAGAGTTCATGGAAGAGGGGAGTTTAATTGTTCTGGATGGAACGACACTCGATCCTATGCAGATTTATGAGGATCTTGATGAGTTTATCATCCAGAATAATTACGATGTTCGTGCTGTTGGTTATGATCCTTACAACTGTAAGGATTTCATTGCTCGCTGGGCCCAAGAGAATGGCCCATTCGGCATTGAGAAAGTCATCCAGGGCAAGAAGACTGAGACGGTTCCCCTTGGTGAACTCAAGAAACTTTCTGAGGATCGAGCACTGCTGTTTGATGAGCAATTGATGACGTACTCTATGGGTAACTGTATTACATTGGAAGATGTAAACGGTAACCGTATGCTTTATAAAAAGAGATATGATCAGAAGATTGATGCTGTTGCCGCTATGATGGATGGCTACATTGCATGGAAACTGAATCGGGATCTTTTTGACTAATTTTTAGGAAGGAGGAAAACTATGGCTGTTTATGGACCTTCTGGACAAGAAGAGCTTTATCACTATGGCGTCCTCGGCATGAAATGGGGGATTCGTAAGAACCCTCGAAGAGCATATGAGAAAAGCACAAAGAAACTGAAGTAAATTGGCGAAGTTGCTAAAGCCAATTCTGCAAAAAAACTTTGATGAGTGGTATGAGAAGCATGCGAAATATAAATAATTCAAAATGAGTGCATACCCCTAATAAGGAGGACCCCGCATGGATCTATCTTTTGGTTCCAGAATAAGGCGTGCGTGGAACGTCTTTAAAAATCGGGACCCGATGACTGATATGTCCTGGCGATTGGGCTATGGGGACTCTCAACGGGCTGACCGAGTGATTCTGTCATCCAATAATGAGAAAACAATTGTGAATGCGATTTACAATCGGATCGCATTGGATGTTGCATCACTGAAATTTCGACATGTTCGCCTTGATGAGAATGAACGATTTAAGGAAGAAATGAACACAGGTTTGAACGAGGTTCTTAAAACTGAAGCAAACCTGGATCAGAGCGGACGAGCGTTTGTTCATGATATGGTTTTGTCCATGATTGATGAAGGCGTTGTCGCCGCAGTTCCTGTCGAAACAACAGATGACCCTGAAGTATCCAGCTCTTATGACATTTTGCAAATGAGAGTTGGTCCAATCGTAGAATGGTATCCACAGCATGTAAAGGTGCGTCTTTACAATAGCGTAACGGGCCGACATCAGGACTTCACTTTTAGAAAGAGAGATGTGGCGATCCTTGAAAACCCGTTTTATGCGGTAATGAATGCACCAAACTCCACCCTGCAGCGTCTCATTCGAAAGCTTCGTCTTTTGGATGTGATCGACGAGCAGGCTGGATCTGGTAAGCTGGATTTGATTATTCAGCTTCCTTATACGATTCGTAGCGAAGCACGTCAGCAGCAGGCAGAGATTCGTCGAAAGTCTGTTGAGGATCAGCTCGCTGGGAATAAACTCGGTATTGCATATATCGACAGCACCGAGAAGGTAATTCAGCTCAATCGCTCTGTTGAGAATAACCTCTTGAAGCAGGTTGAGTATTTGACGAGTATGCTTTATAGCCAGTTGGGTTTCAGCCAGGGCATTCTGGATGGTACAGCCGACGAGCAGACGATGTTGAATTACCAAAATAAGACTGTCGAACCTTTGGCATCCACAATCACTGATGAGTTTAAGCGAAAGTTCTTAACGAAAACTGCCCGGACGCAAGGACAGTCTGTTATGTTCTTTACTGAACCTTTCCGTATTACTCCTGTCAGCCAGATTGCTGAGATTGCCGATAAGTTCACCAGAAACGAGATTCTTACCAGTAACGAAATCCGTCAGATTATCGGTATTAAACCTTCTGATGATCCAAAGGCTGACGAACTGCGTAACTCGAACCTCAATCAAGAGAAACAAGGGGACGAACCTTCTGGTGGATTTGCAGATTTATTAAAGAAAGGAGAAAACGCAGATGTATGATTGCGAAGGCTATGTAACCCGATATGGTGTGAAATGCACTGATGGCGTTACAATTAGTCAGGGAGCTTTTGCAGATCAAAATGGCGTTAGAGTTCCGGTAGTGTGGATGCATATCCACGACGATGTCGAAGCTGTCCTTGGCCATGCTGACCTGGAAGCACGTGACGACGGTGTCTATGGAAGGATTTCTTTCAATGGCACTGAAGCTGGCATTGCCGCAAAGGAACTTGTAAGCCATGGAGATGTAAGCGCATTCTCCATTCATGCAAATCGCCTAACTAGAAACAAGTTTACAAATGTTGTCTCTCATGGCAATATTAAGGAGGTAAGTCTTGTTCTGGCCGGAGCGAACCCTAAGGCATATATCGAAAAGTTGAATCTCACTCACAGTGACGATGGTGATGACGATTTCGATGATGCAAATATTTTCACAGCTGGCGGTATTACTCTCGCTCATGCTGATGAAGAAAAGAAGGAGGACCCCGAAGTGAAAGATGAAGATCTGAAGCACGAGGACCAGAAGAAAGAAGAGAACCCAGAAGGTAATGAAAAGACCATTCAGGATGTTCTAGATACCCTGAATGAAGAGCAGAAAACCGCCGTTGCCTACATTATTGGCAAAGCTCTTGAAGAAAAGGGCGGCAGCGTTGAACACAACGATGATGATGAGGAGGATAAACCCGATATGAAGCACAATGTTTTCGATCCTGAAACTGGCGCCTCCCGCGCCACCCTGAGCCATGCTGATATGGAGAAAATCCTGAAGGACGCTAAGCGCCTGGGCTCTCTGAAGCAGGCTGTCCTGGAGCATTTCGAGGCTGGCGGCGATGACATCGAAGCCCTGCAGGATGCTATTAGTCATGCTGATGGCGACTATGGTGTCACTAATGTTGATTACCTGTTCCCCGATGCTCGTAAGCTGACCAATGAACCCATCTTCATCCAGCGCGACCAGACCTGGGTGTCTCAGGTTATGAGCAAGGTCCATCGTACGCCCTTCTCCCGCGTGAAATCTATCTTTGCTGACATCACCGAGGATGAAGCCCGAGCTAAGGGTTATATCAAGGGTAAGCTGAAGAAGGAAGAGGTCTTCTCCTTGCTGAAGCGGACTACCACTCCCACCACCGTGTATAAGAAGCAGAAGATGGACCGTGATGATCTGGTTGACATCACCGATTTCAACTTCGTGGCCTGGCTGAAGGGCGAGATGCGTGTTATGCTGAATGAGGAATTGGCCCGCGCCTTCCTGATCGGCGATGGTCGTCTGGCTTCCAGCGACGATAAGATCAATGAACAGAACATTCGCCCCATCTACACCGATTCTGAGCTGTTCTCTGTACGTGTGGCCGTGACCAAGGGCGCCACCGACACCGAGCATGCCAAGAACTTCATCAAGTCCGTCATCAAGTCTCGTAAGTTGTACAAGGGTTCTGGCAACCCTGATCTGTACACCACTGAAGATATGCTGACTGAGATGCTGATGATCGAGGACACCACCGGCCGTGTGCTCTATGATACTGTCGAGAAGCTGCGCACTGCTCTGCGTGTCAACAGCATCGTGACTGTCGAACCCATGGTGGGTCTGGTCCGTACCGACAGTAACAGCAAGACTCAGGCTCTGGATGCTATCCTGGTCAACCTGAACGACTACAATGTTGGCGCCGATAAGGGTGGCGAGATCAACATGTTCGATGACTTTGACATCGACTATAACCAGTACAAGTACCTGATGGAGACTCGTTGCTCTGGTGCTTTGACTCGTCCTTTCTCCGCCATTATCTTTGAGACTCAGCAGGACTAATCTTAGAAACTGAAAGGAGAACCATACTATGGATAAGATATTCAATGATGCGAAGGACAAGAACGTAGCAAAGGTTATCGTTTATGTCGCTTCCAGCAAGGCCTATCTGGATTCCGCTCACAAGACCCAGATGACTACTTCTCAGCTGAAGGATGCCTTCCTGAAGGGCGCGGTTCTGGAGATCGAGAATGGCTACGCCATGCCTCTGTTCTATACGGAGACCGGCAAGGTTGGTACCGTTAGCGGTGTGAGCGCTATGACCGCTAGCGCTAATACCTTGGTGACTGCCGCGGCTAAGGCCGACTAACGGAGAATTCAAAATGGCAAAGTTTTATGGTGCTATTGGTTTTGTCTTGCAAGAAGAGACTGCTCCGGATGTATGGAGTGAGCTTCCAATTGCAAGATATTACCAGGGCGATGTTGTCCGTAATGTTAAGAAGGCAACTTCTGGAGAAGGCTTAAATAATGATCTAGATGTCAATAATCAGATCAGTATTGTGGCTGATCCATTTGCCTTTGCGCATTTCTTTGCCATGCGATATGTCGAATGGATGGGTGGGTACTGGAATGTTCAATCTGTTGAAGTTCAGTCCCCCCGTCTGATCATCTCAATTGGAGGTGTATATAATGGCGAAATCGCGGCAAATGTTATCTGATAAGCTTCATGAACTTATTGGGGACAGCGGACGCGTATATTTTCAGCCGCCCTCCACTGTGAAGTTGTCCTATCCCTGCATTATCTACAAACTTGATGACATTGATTCGCAGTTTGCAGATAATAATCCATATTCTTTGACAAAGAAATATGTAGTGATGATTATTAGTAAGAATCCTGACACAGAACTCCCGATGAAAGTTGCACAACTCCCTATGTGCACAATGAATCGAGTTTATACTTCCGATAATCTTTACCACTATGTCTTTGATCTCTATTTTTGAGGAGGAATTAACCTATGGCTAAACTCGTTTGGGATAAGTCCGGTGAACATCTGTACGAGACTGGTGTTGACCATGGTGTCCTGTATTTCCCCGATGCCTCTGGTGCCTACAAAGGTGGCGTAGCTTGGAATGGTTTGATCTCTGTAACTGAGTCTCCTTCTGGTGCTGAAGCTACTGGCCAGTATGCTGACAATATTAAGTACCTGAACCTTATCTCTGCTGAGGAATTCGGTGCTACCATTGAAGCTTACACTTACCCCAAGGAATTTGAGGTTTGCAATGGCAATAAGGAACTGGTCGCAGAGTCCGGTGTCTTTGTTGGTCAGCAGGCTCGTGGTGTCTTTGGCTTCTGCTATCGTACCCTGATCGGTAACGATACTGATGGCCAAGATCACGGCTATAAACTGCATCTGGTTTATGGCTGCCAGGTCACCCCTTCCGAGAAGGCTTATCAGACTGTAAACGACTCTCCCGAGGCTCTGACCTTCAGCTGGGAACTGTCCACCACCCCTGTGAATGTTTCCAATATGAAACCCACCGCCCTGATTGTAATCGACTCTACTAAGGTCGCTTCTGCCAAGCTGACCCAGATCGAAGATAAACTGTACGGCGGCGGCTCTGAGACTCAGGCAGTTCTGCCTACCCCCGATGAGATCGCAGAGATTCTGAATGCTACCTAATCGGTAAGCGAAAAATTCAAAATGGGGGCTGGGGTGTGAGGTGCCCCGCCCCTTTTTATAAAAATTTAAAAGGAGAAAGATCGTATGATTAAACAGCATGTTTCCTATGAAGATTATGATGGTAATAAGATCGAGAAGGATCTTTGGTTTCATCTGAATCGTTCTGATCTGGCTAAACTGAGCCTGAACTATGAAAATGGTCTGATTGAAGGCCTGACCGAGCTTCAGAAAAAGGGCGATAAGCGTGCTATTGCAGAGTTCATTGATGAACTCCTGATCAATGCATATGGCGTCCGCAAGCCCGGTAGTGATGTTTTCCTGAAGACTAAGGAAATTCGTGAGGACTTTGAGTATTCCTTGGCGCACGATGAACTTCTGATGATGCTGCTGGGCGGTGATGACGATGATATCATTAACTTCATCGTTGGCATTATGCCCGGCATGACTGCAGACAAGCGTGCTGAGGTTATCGAGGAAGTCCGTGCAGCGCAGGCAGCAAAAATTACTCCTGCTCTGGAAGAGGCGAAGACCGATGCTTAAATTGGTCATTCCGGGAACAGAAGTCTACGATGAAGAGGCAGAACGCTTCAAGACATACCCGGAACGAACCATCATGTTGGAGCATAGTCTCGTCTCGATTTCAAGATGGGAATCTAAATGGTGCAAACCATATCTAAATAGCACACTGACCCCAGAAGAATCTCGGGATTATGTGAGGTGCATGACGCTGACACAAAATGTTTCTGATGATGTCTACTCTAGACTAAGTGTGCAAAATATGAAAGACATTGACGCATACATTTCAGCGCCAATGACAGCAACCAAAATCACGCATCATGAAGATAAGAAGCAAGTATTCGGAAAATCCAAAACAATCACTTCAGAGGAGATCTATGGATGGATGGTAGCGTTCCATATCCCCGTAGAATTTCAGAAGTGGCATCTTAATCGTCTTATGATGCTGATTGAGGTTTGTAATGAACAGCAAAATCCGAAGAAGAAAAGTAAGAAACAAATCGCTAAGGATTATGCAAAATTAAATGCTGAGCGTAGAAAAGCGCTTGGAACGAAAGGATAACGCATGGCAATTTACAGATCTATTCCGATCGAGCGATGCCGAATCCGCTTGGTCGATAATCGAAAGACTAAGTACACACTTCAGCAGATCTGGAAGCTGTATGGCGGCCCCAATGTTACGATCATGAATGGGCCGTTTTTTAGCATGCAGACCCGAAATCCATTGACACATACAAAGATTGATGATACAATCTTGTATCGCCCAATTTATAAGGAATACGGTATCGGCTGGACGAAAGATGGTGCTCCTGTTTGGGGGATTCTCCCAAATGAGAATTTCAATAGTTATTTTACGAATACTGTTGTTATTCCAAATGGGAAGAAACGGATCGAATTGAGTTCCCATGTTGATGCTGACGGCATCAAAGTAAAACCAAGACTTACTAGCAGACCCGCATTTGGGTTTATGGGTAAGAATTTTGTGTTTGGCGTTGAGAAGAAAATCGGCTTGTGGGATTTTCAGGATCGTCTTTACAAGAAGGGATGGGAGTATGCCCTGATTGGGGACGGTGGTGCATCTACTGCATTTAAAGATTCCACCCAGATGATTAAGCCATCTAGAACTATCTCTGTATATGTAATAATAACAGAACTTCCATCTATAGAAAAAGATGAAGTGAAAGGAGAGAAGCCTACGATTCCGATTTACGCTTATAGTTGGAAAAAGAATGGAGAGACGGCACTCTCTACCAACTTCAAAGTCAAAGAATTTCGTTGCAAAGATAACACTGACACAATTTTTATTGCGCCAGCATTGGTTGAACTTCTTCAGAAGATTCGCGATCACTATAGGAAGCCGGTAAACATTAATTCCGCTTATCGGACAGAAGCCTACAACAAAAAACTCGGCGGTGCTGATTATAGCCAGCATAAGTATGGTACCGCTGCCGATATTTACATCAGCGGAGTTACGCCTACTGCGCTTTATGCATATGTGGATAGCTTACTTGGGGATACCGGCGGGGTCGGAAAGTATAAGAATTTTGTTCATGTTGATGTACGTGAAGTAAAAGCTCGCTGGTCTGGAATCTAAGAGAGGAGGATGCCGGGTGATAGCCATTAGAACGCATGGGAATTTTGATAATACAGAAAAGTATTTAAAGGGTCTAGCATCTAAAGACTATCGCCCCATCCTTGATGCTTATGCAAGAAGAGGCTTAGAGGCTCTTATCAATGCAACCCCAGTTGATAGTGGTATCACTGCCGAATCCTGGGGTTATAAAATTCAAAATGATTCAAACGGGATCTCTATTGAGTGGTATAATACCAATACAATTGATGGATACGCATTTGGCGGAAAAGGGACCCCTGTTATTATCCTCCTTCAGTACGGTCATGCGACTGGAACCGGTGGGTATGTTGAGGGCTATGACATCATAAATCCTGCCATTCGGCCGATATTTGATGAACTCTCGAAGGAACTCTGGGAGGAGGTTAGAAGATAATGTCTACAACAGTCGACAATCGAGTCGTACAGATGCGATTCGATAATGAAGAGTTTGAAAAGAAAGCCAGCAAAAGCTTATCCACATTGGATAAACTGAAGAATGCTTTAAAATTTTCAGGCGCTTCCAAAAATCTTGATGATGTTAATAAATCGTTTAAAGAAGTTGATGCAAATCTGCTTCTGAAGGCGATTGAGAGCATTAATGGCGGATTTACAACAATGATTGCTAAGGCGACACTTGTGAATCGTGCTACCAACGCCCTCATCGATACAACAAAGCGATTTGTTAGCAGCATGACACTTGACCAGGTAAATGCTGGCTGGGATAAGTATGCCGAGAAGACAAGTGCTGTTCAGACAATTATGGCAGCTACTTCAAAAGACTTCAAAGATACTGGTACCCAAATGAAGTATGTCAATGACCAGCTTCAAAAACTAAACTGGTTTACTGATGAAACTTCCTACAACTTTACAGATATGGTCGGTAACATTGGTAAATTTACTTCCAATGGTATTAAACTTGATAAATCTGTTACGGCTATGCAGGGTATTGCATTATGGGCCGCACGTTCTGGTGCCAATGCAAATGAAGCTAGTCGTGCTATGTATAATCTTTCTCAGGCGCTTTCGACTGGTTCAGTAAAGCTTATCGATTGGAAATCAATTGAGAACGCCAATATGGCAACTGCCGAATTCAAAGAGAATGCTCTTGAGGTTGCTGTAAATCTTGGCAAACTTAAAAAAGCTGGCGACGGTACTTACAAGACCATAAAAGGCGATACTGTTAGCGTAACTAACTTTAATAATGCATTGTCTGATGTATGGTTTACTTCCGATGTTCTTATAGATACTCTGGACAAATATGGTTCTTTTACAAATAAACTCTATGAAGTTTCTGAAGCGACAGATCTGACTGCAACTCAGCTTTTGACGGCAATCGATAAGTATGCAGAAGGAACTCTCGATCTTCAGGCATATGCTGAAACCACAGGAGTAGATATTGAGACCCTTCGTGGATATATGGAGGATCTCAGTAGTTCCACATATGAACTCGGTCGTAAATCATTTCAAACAGGTCAGGAAGCCAAAACATTTGCCGAGGCTATTACCGCGACATCGGATGCAATATCCACTGGTTGGATGAGGTCTTTTGAACTAATCTTTGGCGATTATCAGGAAGCTAAGAAACTTTGGACGAATCTTGCAAATATTCTTTATGAGGTATTTGCTGCATCTGGTGATCTTCGTAATGAATTGCTTAAGGGCTGGCGTGAGGGAAATGGCCGAAAAACTTTTCTTGAAGGTATAAATGCAACAATGGAGGCAATCCTTCGCCTTATTATGCCAATCAAAGAAGCTTTTCGAGAGATATTTCCTCAGAAGACCGTTGATGATCTTCTTAATATAACATCTGGCTTTAAAAATCTTATGACGTCTCTGCAGCTTAATGCTAAGCAGATGACAAATCTTAAGCGAATCGCTAGAGGTGTATTCTCAGCATTTGATATTCTTTTAAGTGTGTTTAAGGGACTTGGGGAAGCCATTAAGAATCTGATTGCTCCCCAATTTGCGACATTTGGTGATTTGTTGCTTGAAATTTTTGGAACAATTGGTGATCTGATTTATATTTTCAGGAATTTCATTAGATCTGGCAATAAGGTATCTACGGCTTTTAATAAAATCGGAGAGATTGCTCTTAATCTCTTTGAAATTATTAAACAACTTTTCCAACAGTTTGCAAATAGTGAATTTGGCAAAGTCTCTCTTCGAATAATTCGAAATGTGTTTGAAGGAGCCGCTAGTGCTGCTGGAGAATTACTTTCCTATGTGAAGGAAGTTGTTTCGAGAATTGCAAGTCTTGATAAAATCACATTTGCAAATCTTATCGGAATATTTAAAGGAATTGGCTCAGATGCAACAAATTGGTTTAAAAATCTGAGTTTTAATATTACCGATTCTGATGGGATTCTTGATAAATTTCAAAATACAGTAAAAATAGCTTGCGCTCAGACTGGTACTAGTTTCGAAAATCTGAGTAATAATGTTACAAAGGCGTTTACTGTTATTCGTGGATGGCTCGACAAAGTTCCATGGGCTAGTCTTGTATCGATTGCTTTTGGCGTGGTTCTTATAAACCAAATCAACAAAGTTATGAATGCAATTGCTGCGCTTGGTGGTCCAATAGGAACGCTTACTAAGAATTTAAATAAGCTGTTTGCTTCCATTACTGGAATGTTTAATGCCATTAAAAATTCTATTAATGTTCCTACTTATGCTAAAATTGCTAAAGCCATTGCTGTATTAGCACTTTCTATAGCACTTCTTGCGGCAATGCCAAGTGAGAAAGTTGCTCATGCAGCTATAGCTCTCGGCGGAGTTATTGCGGCATTCGGCATATTTATATTGGCATTAGGGAAGTTCCCAAAAATTGCCAAAGAAGCTATGAATGCTGTTATGGGAATAACTGCATGTATTGCTACTCTCGCGGTCTCTATGATTGCGCTTGCTAAGGCATTTGAAATACTTGAAAATGTTGACCCGAATTCTCTAATGGATTCTACCTTGGCCATTATCGTTCTTGTTGGAACATTGGCTATTGCGGCTAACTTTATGAGTCGTAATCTGACAAGACTTACCGATGTTAGTGGCAAAATTCGTTCTACAAACACCGCTGCGAAAAATCTTCTCGCACTCTCCGCATCGATTATACTTATTGCAAAAGCATTTGAAAGCTTTGCTGATATTAAAATAAAAGATGTTGGATCTTTCTTACTTGGTGTTGTTAGTGCCGTTGGTACTCTTATAGCATTGACGCTTATGCTTGGTAACATAAAGGGATTTGAAGGAATCAAGAATTCCGTATCTCTTATTATTGCTATTGGCTCAGTTAGTGCTATGCTTGGAGTTATTGATAAACTTGGAAAATTCGATCTTGGTAAAATCAGCAAAATCATTAAGAATGCTTTTGCAGTATTTGTAGGATTAGGTGCTTTGTTCCTTACTACCAAGCTTATAGGAAGGAATGCCGCTAAAGCTGGTGCTATGCTAGCTGGTCTTGGCGTTGGAATCCTTACTATCATAGGCGCCATTAAACTGCTTGGCTCGATTAAAAAAGAGACACTTGCACAGGGTATATCTGCAATTGCTGATCTCTCGCTTGTGATTATGGGGCTTATGGCTGTATCTTTGCTTGTTGGTGAAAATGCACATAAGATCTCGGTTACGCTTTTAGCTGCAGCCGGTGCGATTGGCGTTCTTGCTATTATTGGTGGTATAGTCGGAGCCCTTGATAAAGGGGCTATGATGAAGGGCATCCTTTATGTTGGTGCGCTATCTGTATTTCTCGATGGATTGATTATATCCACCAATTTAGCAAAAAACTCTGTAAAAACAATCGGTGCACTTACAGTTGCAATGGTTGCACTTGGTACAATGGTTGGTGCATTGACATTTGCAATGAAGGAAGGCCCAGAAAAGATAGGTATTGCATCTGCAGCGCTATCTGGTCTTATAGTTGCATTAGGGATCATGGGCGTGATGGTCAATTCAGTAAAGAAACTTGACTATAAGTCTCTGGGTAGTCTTATTGCTATCATGGCAATCCTTGCGGCAGTCTTGAGTGCCATGCTTGCTTTTGTTCCGAATCTCGATATGGCTATTAAGGTTGCTGGAGCGATCGGTGTTCTGTCGCTTTCATTAATTCCTGCGATGGGATCTTTGTGGATTGCTGGTAAAATTGGCAATGGAATGAGTGCAGCGCTTTCAGGACTTGCCATAGCAATTGTGGCAATTGGTGTAATTCTGGCATTAATTGGCGCTCTTCGTAAATGGATACCAGATGATCTTCCTGAAAAGTGCGAGATCGTTGGCGATTCGATAGGAAAGCTATTTGGCAGTATAACAGGTAGCCTCGTTGGCAGTACATTTGGAACCATTATTGAGGAACTCGGCGGTGCAATTAAGAACTTCGGTGATATTGTGCACGGCTTAGATGCTGGCGCAGTATCGGCTGGCCTTAATGCTATGCTCGAATTTGCTAAAGTATTTTTAATCCTCATCGGGACTGAGTTTATAGAGAAAATCCTCAAAATAAGTTCGCCTGATCTCGATGAGTTTAAAACGAACCTCGAGACACTTGGCGAAGCTATCACTGCTTATGGTGAGAAAATTCAAAATGCGAACATTTCTGCTATTAAGACATCTGTCCCCGCAGTATCTGCGCTGGTCGAGGTGTCTCGAATGCTGCCAAGAAGCGGTGGCCTCTTTCAGATGTTTGCTGGTGTCAAAGATCTTGGCAAATTTGGAACCCAACTTGCTACATTTGGCGGATGTCTTGTGCTGTTTAGTATATCCCTTTATGGGGTTAACACTGAGCAGATATTGAATTCAATTCCTGCCGTTAAGGCCATTGTAAATATTGCCAATATCATTCCTGAATGGGGTGTTCTTGGTATTTTCTTTGGTCAGCAAAATCTTAGCGTGTTTGGCAGACAGCTTGCGATATTTGGCGGTTGTCTTGTTGCATATAGTCTATCTCTTCACGGCGTAAGAAACGAAGCAATTTTTAACTCGATTCCTGCTGTAGAGGCACTAGTTAGAGTAGCAAAAGCAATTCCTGATTGGAGTATATTTGGCGTATTCTTTACTGGCAATCAAAATTTTGCTGTGTTTGGCAGACAACTAAAGAGCTTTGGTAAATCGCTTGTTGACTATGGCGATTCTGTCGAAAAAGTATCTGTTAATAAGATTCTTCGATCCGTTGACGCAGCAAGAGGCCTCGTGTCCGTTGCAAAAGAATTGCCAGATGATGGTCTTATACAGTGGGTTCAGGGTAAGCAAGGTCTTGACGATTTCGGCGATAAACTTGAGGACTTTGGCAAAGGGCTTGGAAAGTTCTATGCATCTATCGCAAAAGCTGATATTAAGAGCAATACTACGTCAGTCCTTATCGCCAATCTTAATCGCCTCGTTGACTTTATCCCGAGTCTTGACGATGTCAATCTTGAGGAACTTACCGATTTTGGAGATGCACTTGCTGATTTCGGTGATAGTCTTTGGGATTTTGGTACGGACAGCGCTGTTATTGGCAAAGATAATCCTATCGATAAAATCTGTACGAGCACGCTTTCTGCTATTGAGAAACTTAAGGGATACGTAGATGATTTCAACCAAGCTGGTAAAGACTGTCTAAATGGTTTCTTGGCTGGTATTAGCGACACGAAATCTCTTGAAAGTATTGCCAATAGTGGCGAAGTTGTCGGCACGACGTTCCTCGAGAGATTCCGCTATGTGACAGGGTGGCATTCTCCTTGGTCAACAATGGTTGATGCTGGTCAAGATGCTGCCTCTGGACTTCTTGAAGGAACCACTCGGGGCAATGGTTTGGCTGTTGCCAAAGAAGCCGGTGAAGCACTTGCTGCAAATATGCTTGCCGGGCATGATAATCTTATTGGTCGTCATAGCAATCCCGATGAGTATATTAAAGCGGGCGTTGACTGTGCGAATGGCCTCAATGAGGGCGCAACTAGTGATAAGGCAGCAAAAGCAGCTAAAGAGGGTGGCGAATCTCTCGGATCAAGTATGTTCGCTGGATTTGGTGAAAAACTTTCTTCCGGAATGAAGACTGCTACCAGCTGGATTACAAAAACCGCTGGTGAGACCAAGACCAAATTTGATAGTCTGGTTAGCGGTGAATCGACGATCTTAGATTTCTTAGGTCTCGGCTTTGACACGAGCATGGATAGTTTTGGCTCGCAGATTTCGGATACGGTCGATTCAATCGCAGAATCCACACAGTCTTCTCTGTCCGGAGTCATGTCCAGTGCTGGTTCCTATAGTGGCGCTAAAGCCGCTGATGCATTCCTCGAGGCATTTGAGAACCGTATTTCTGATCTCGACATGGATCTTTCCACAATTGATCTTGAGAAAGAACTCTGGGAAGCAACTATCGGTCAGAAAGCTTCTGAAGCTGATAAGAATGCCAAAGAAACTGAAATTGTTAGACAGAAGATCGAAATTCAAAATGAGAAGGTCGATCAAGCAAATCAGAAGTATGACTATCTTGTTAAGAAGATGGGCAAGACCAGTGAAGAGGCTAAGAAAGCTTACCAGGAACTTCTTCAGGCTCAGATTGATCTTGCCAACCTGATGAACGAGGTAAACACTACTCAGGATACAGTTTCCAGCACCTCAACTGATGCTATGGTAGCATATGCACAGTACATTGCTGAGTCTAAAGAAGACCTTCTGAAACTTGGCTTTACTATGGAGCAGATTTCTGCCGCTGCAGCGGAACGTACTGGATATAATCTCCAGAATACGACGCAGAACATGACAGAATCTGTTACTGGCGCTGTGCAGACAGCCATGAACACCGTTTCCTCTACTTATGCAACAACAGCTGAATCTACCATCGGCGCGCTAACTACCAATTTTGAGAGTTATGGTGTGAAATATGCTGAATCTCTTGGAAACGGCATGATTACTACTACGAGTGCAGTTACTACTGGTGCAAAGGCTCTTAGCAATGCTGGAGAAGCTGCTATCAATAGTGACTATAAGCAATGGTATAGCTTGGGGCAGATGTGCGCTGAGGGATTCAAACAGGGTATTCTTAGTAAAGCAAGCGAGATTGCTGATGCCGCACGAGCCATTGCTGCTGCTGCTTTCTCTGCTGCACAGGTCGAGATCGACTCGCATTCTCCTTCTCGCAAGTTCATGTGGCTTGGCGAAATGGGTGGTAAAGGCTTTGCAATCGGCTTTGAAAACATGACAGGTCAGGTAGTTAAGAGCAGTGAAGAAATGTCTCAAGGTGCTATCGATGCAGCTCGTGAAACTATTAAGCAGATTGCCGATGTTATCGATACTGATCCAACGCTACATCCTCAGATTGCCCCGGTCATTGATTTGAGTAGTGTCCGTGGCGGGCTTAGCCGCATAGGCAGTATGAAGACGCCTGTCATTAATACGCAGGTCACCGGTGCTCGAGTTGCTGCTGTTGCATCGAGTCTCGGTAGACGGCAAGTCAATGATAGTCAGTCGCAGCCTCAGAATAATCAAAATGGCCCTCAGACTATTAAGTTCGTGCAGAACAATTATTCTCCGAAGGCTCTTAGCAGGTCTGAAATCTATCGTAACACTAATAATCAGTTCACTGCATTCAAGGAGGCGATTTCTAGGGTATGATTAAATCCATCAAGGTAACCAATCCTAAGGGTGAGTCGTTAGTTCTGGATCTTTTCCATCCTGAGAAGTCGGGACTGATTGTGAGAAGTATTACTGGACTCGGACCCCCAACAGCTAATATCAATTCAACGGATCTGGCCGCCGCGGACGGAGCTATTTACTCCTCCGCGCGGGCCGGAATCCGTAATATAGTTTTTAATCTGCAGTTCATGTTTGCACCAACGATTGAGGATTCTAGGCAACTTACTTATCGGTATTTTCCACTTAAAAAGCAGATCAAAATAGAGGTGGAAACCGATAATCGAAATCTTGAAACCGTTGGCTATGTAGAGTCTAACTCTCCAAACATCTTCTCGAAAGAAGAGACAACTCAGATCTCGATTCTTTGTCTGGATCCATTTTTCTATGATCCAAATCCGACCATTACTCAGTTTGCAACAGTAACTCCGTTATTTGAGTTCCCATTCTCAAATGAATCAACGACAGAAGACCTGATCGAATTTGGCAGCATCAATCTCGACACTCGCTCGACAATTGAGTATATCGGTGATGTAGATACCGGTGTCCTCATTACGATTCATGCACTTGGGTCTGTATCTGGTAAAATTACCATTTACAATGTTGAGACACAGGAGAAGATGATTGTAGACCTTGCTAAGATCAAGACTCTGATTGGCAAAGACTATGGAAGTGGCGATGATATTCTTATTTCCACAATTAGTGGCGATAAGTATGTACAAGTCCTTCATGATGGTAAATACACCAATGCAATTGCTGCGATTGAAAAACTTGCAGACTGGTTTCAAGTATCAGTTGGTAAGAATATTTTCAACTTCACCGCAACAAGTGGAACTGATAACCTCGTAATGTCTTTTAGTTATCGGAATGCTTATGGAGGTATTTAACTATGGAATTCCTGGTTCTCGATAAGAACTACGATGCTATAGCGCTCATAGATGCATTCACTTCTGCTATTTGGACAGTTCGCTATGATGAAGCTGGTGATTTCGAACTCTATACACCGGTTCGTCTTGACTATATTCAAGCAATGCAGATCGGAAACTATCTTTGGTATAAGGATTCTGATCGGTTGATGATTATCGAAACGGTTGAGATTGATACTGATTCAGAAGAGGGTTCCCATCTTACGGTGACTGGCAGAAGTCTTGAAAGCATCTTGGAGCGAAGGATAATCTCTAGTAATGAAATATTTACTGGAAAGGTTCCAGCAATCATCTCTAAAATGCTCAGCAACGAGGTTATATCCGCATCGTCAGCTCGAAAGATTCCAAACTTTACTTATAAGGCCTCGACGAATAGTAAGGTCACAAGTGAAGATATGGAATTTACCGCACGCGGTGAAAATCTCTACAGCATGATTTGCTCTCTTTGCAAAAAGGCAAAACTTGGCTGGAGAATTCTGCCAAAGGGTTCGGGAGGCTTCGAGTTTGAATTATATGTCGGAACTGACCGATCATATGATCAAAATGAGAATCCTTACGTCGTCTTTTCTCCAAGTTTTGAGAATCTCATAAACTCGAATTATCTTAAGTCTTACAAATCATATAAAAATTCTGTTTATGCTGTCGGGACCTACCAAAAAGAAGTTACAATTCAAGAATCTGAAACAACTTACACAAGTTACGAAGATGAGGAAGTGACTGCTTGGGGTTTTTCTGAAGATTCTGAACCAACCGGGCTAGCTAGGCGAGAGATCTTCATTGATAATGGTGGGGTAAATGATGGCGAACAAGGCGGAACCGCTACTAAGTGGAATAAGATAAATAAACAGAAAGGCCTGCTCGAGCTTTCTAATCATCAGACAACAACCGCATTTGAAGGAGAACTTGAGGCGACCAGGCAATATGTTTATGGTGAAGATTTTACTATAGGCGATATCGTGCAGATCGAGAATGAATATGGAATTACTGGCACCGTTTATATTTCTGAGATTGTTATTTCTCAGGATTCGACCGGGATTCGGATCACTCCTACGTTCACTTCGACCGAGGATGAAACTATTGAATAAGGAGGTAACATATGGCTGTAACATATGGTTTTTATAATTCCTTAAATAAGGACCGCGTATATAACGCAGAGCAGATGAGCTCCATATTCAATGGGGTCATTACTGATGGTGTCTTTTCCACAATTGGGAATATATTTACAACGGTTGCTGGAACTGGACTGCAGGCTATTGTTAAACCTGGTAAGGCTTGGTTTAACGGGACATGGACTCTGAATGATGCGCTTCTCCCGCTGGATATTGCAACTGCCGATGTGAGTCTTGACAGAATCGACGCGGTTATTCTGGAAGTAAATTCTTCCACATCTGTACGAGCTAACAGCATCAAGGTTTTGAAGGGCACCGCTTCTGCGAATCCTGTAAAACCGACACTGACGAATACCGAAACTGTGCATCAGTATGCTTTGGCTTATGTGACTATTGCGGCTGGTGCCACCAGTATTACTGCTGGAAACATTGAGATTAATGTTGGTAAGAGCACTTGCCCCTTTGTGACATCTGTTCTTCAACAAACCAACATTGATCAGCTCTTTGCACAGTGGGAATATGAATTTGATACATGGTTTGCAAATGTACAGTCTCAGCTTTCTGGAGATATCGCAGCAAATCTCCAGAGACAGATTGATGCTGTTAAAGATAGCATTATTTCTGAT
>OJAW01000606.1_pt1 | contig 24492 bp, 24 predicted proteins | sample 1589151 | NCBI WGS metagenome assembly OJAW01 (sample SAMN03283290) | human gut metagenome | biome: human-associated habitat; material: feces | host: Homo sapiens | place: Peru | collected 2012
ATTACGTTTATTAGTAAGAGACCCATAAGGGCTAATATAATAATTCCAACTGTTAACATTCCTTTATTCATATATTAGCCTCCTATAGTTCCTAGTAGACTAGAATAGTTTTCACATCTATCACTAGTTGCTTGGTTGTTACATCCTAATCTTCCTATTTTCTTAATAAATTTAGTATCTATGGTACTACCTGTTCCTCTAAATAGTGGACTGTTATAGACTGAGACACCATTTTCTACTGTAAATGTTCCATTGAAGTTAGTATACTTACCACCAGCTTCATTTTTGGTGTAATCTCGTATCTTTTTCAATGTTGCTTTGTCTAGATAGAATCTATAATCTAGATCACTTGATGAATCATTATCATCAGCATATATGTCATCTTTTTTCTCTTGAATTCTTTCCATTAATACAGATGGAGCAATAACATAATTGGTATTTTTTATATTAGTTGCTTCGGCTGTCCAGTTAAAGCCTGGTGTTCTACCAGTTTTAGTGGAATCAGAAGTACTTGTTTCATCGGTACTTGGGAATAAGTCTTTATTGTCTACCGTTCTTATCTTATATGAAAGTGTAGATGTTTTGGTAGGATTTTTACAAGATTCATTCGTTTTAGCACACTCTGGGTCAAGACAATCACAGTCAGGTTCTGGATCATGTTTTTTATTTGCGGTTTCATATAAAGCATAGAAACAACTTATATCCATGTTCCAACTATAGTGACCAAAGTTTTTAGCAGTTGCTTTGATATTGTATTCTAGTTTTTCTAAGTCTTCTGCTGATGGATAATAGTTTAAGTCTCCTGTCATACCATAATACCACCAGAACGTATTAACATCTATTGATTTTAGATTTGTACAGAACTTACCTTGTTTTTTATGCCATGCTTTACCAGTTACTGGTTCATACTTAATTTCACCGGTTTTATTATTTACCCAGGTTCCTGGGAAACTCCATTCTGTTAGGTAGGCTTTATCTATTGTACCTTCTCCATAGCAACCTGATTTATCTAGAATGATGTTTGAGGCATCGGTTGGTACTCTATTTAGAATAGAAGCACTATAGTCAATCCAATTAGTTGTTGGATTATCTTCTGTTTTATTATTTACTTTGATTGTAAATTCAGCAGATTTTGTTGAGCATGAGGCTTGAGCATTACACTCGCTTACGAAGGCTTCATAGGCTTCTAAATCTTTATGATACTTATTATCAGCCTCTTCTTCACTTAAAGGTTCACCATTACTACAACCTGTATAGCGACAATTATCTCTACAACCATTTGAATTGTATTTAAAGCCTTGACCATTAGGTACATATGCACCACTGTTGTGGTCTCTTGCTGTCCTTTCTCCTTCATAAATGAAGTAGTATGGAGCATAAGCAGTACAAGTTCCTTCTTCGCCTATCCATGCTGTAATCTCTCCCGTTGTTCCATTTGCTCTTGTGTAATAACCATTACTCCTTGAATAGTCACATGTGGAACTGACTGTGAAGAGTTTTAATACGGCTGGATTATAGTATGTAGAATTTAATTTTTTACTTGTTGTATTCTCATAAACTTGATTATAACATTTATTAATGCAGGCTTGAGTATAGATACCACCATCACAGGAATTTACACAACTATCAAATTCATCGGTTGGTCCTGCTTGATGTTCTTTATCCTTTAATCCATTACACCATGGTACTGGAATACACACTGGATATTCATCTGGAGTTGGTGGTCCACCGCTAACAGTTGAATCACATTTTACTTCACTCTGTACTTTTACTTTATATTCAAAGCATAGACCGGCTTTTGTTGCGACTGGTGGTCCATATTCTACAGTTAATGTTTCACTACATTTTTTGGTACAAGTAACTGTATGTTTTAGCGGTAACGTAGTTGTTTTTGTATCTGTTGCATAATAGACATGTTTATTAGCATAACTGAATTTACCTATTGTACCTAGATTCTTACTGTCACAAGTTAGTTTTAAACCTTGATTAAATCTTTTGGCATCATCACTTGTTTCTTTGCTTAAATCATATCTATTTTCATTTGGAATATCAGGTGAGGCATCGGGTATATCAATTGTTGTTTTTAGACTATTCTTATAAGCCTTAACAGCATTTCCAATTAACATAGCAACTGTATCTTCACCATAATTTGCAGTTACATACTCTTTATAACAATATACAGCTAGGCTTGATGCATATATTGATGCTGAATTAGTTGCAGCAGGATTATATTTTTCAAAGACTTCTTTTGAAACGTATTTTTTAAATTTGTCATCCCAAATACCATTACGTAACTTAGCACATAGACCATTGTAATGAGTATTTTGTTTTTGTTTTACTTCGACTGAACCAGGTATCGTAAAAAATAACTCATATTCTAATTGATTTGCTCGATATCCACAAACTGAATCGTTAGTATCAGTAAAGTTTAAGATAACTTTAATTGTTTGACTCTGTGTTTTATCATAGGCATAGTTTAATTCTTTTACAATGTTACCATTTTTAGAGTTAGCATTTAAAGTCGTTTTTTCTTCTTTTAATACTTTTTCTTCTGGTTCACCATCTTTTGGTACATATGATGAATCTAGTATTTTAATAGTTACATCAAAAGCACCTTTTTTGATTGCAACTGTTATTTTACCATTATCTATATCATTATTTGAGGTAATACCAAAACGATTTTCAGCGGTTGTCTTATCGCATTTACCTGTATCTTCAGCATAAACGTTGAGATTTAGGGCCATTATTAAGAAAAAGATTATCATAATAAATATTTTTTTCTTACATTGACTTTTCACTTGCTTCACCTGCCTTCATTGCTTCTTTAATTTTTTCATAGTTTTTATTTTCTTTTACAGAATAGTTTTTAACCTTCTCATTTTCTCTTACCATTCTGGCATCTATTTTATAGATATAATTTTTGACTTTACCATAAAATCTTGTACAAGTTGCTAGAGTGATGATGTTGTCATTTTCATTTACATCTATATCGTAGTCGTAAAAACTATCTTTTAAAGACTGAGTAATATATTCTTTTAATTCTTTTTTTGTAAAATTCTTTGAGGTATGAGATAAATCATTATCATCTACAATTGCGACAGAAAAGATTTTATATAAATAATCTTTTCCAGCAGTCGTATATTGTATATATTGGTTTTCTTTAGCGAAATCTAGATATGTGAATGAAGGTAGTTGTTCAAACCTTGAATGACTTTCTTCTGTAATTAATGGTTTACTTGAAACATTTCTGATGTTGTGGCCTTGAATAAAAATTCTATTTTTTATTGTTTGGACTTTATTTTCTAGCCAGGTAAAATCATTTCTTATCGTATCAAAGTCTAAATCTATACTTCCATAAATTACAGGATAGTCAATATTAGTTCCTTGAACTTTTAGCCAGCCTAAGGTATCTAGTTCTTCATGTTCGTTGGCATATTTAGTAATTTCTTCACTCCTTGGCTCTATCTTATAATAGACTGCACTATTATTAGTGATTACTTTTACTAAACCAACTATTAATAATATGGTTATTACTAGAAGAACTATGGTTGTAGTTAAAGTTGTAAATATTAGTAACTTTTTTCTATCTTCATTCTTTCTTTTTTTCATATTATCCCTACTTCGCTATTGTATATGGATCTTCTTTAGTTCCTTGTCCACCAGTTATTTGACATTTTTTGTCTAAGTAACCCACTAGTCTTACACCTGATTCAAAAGGTATGTTAGTGTCATAGAATACAGAGCCAAGTTCTGCTACCATATATCTACGATAATCTTCTTCTGAAGAATTCATTAACCAGTAACTATGTTGTACTATGTTATTTTTTGCAGTATGCATTTCATACATATTTGGAGCATGGAATTTAACTTTATATTTTTTAGTAGAACTTGTGCCTTTGTATGTAGCAATAGTTTTATAAATCGGAACTTCTATTTCTGCTTTTACAAAGTATTTTTCATCTACAGCATCACTGGCTTTTTGGTTGATTATATAACCTATATTTCCTTTTTTATTCGGATTATATATGCTCTTCACAGATTCAGATGGATATGATATATTTGTTAGACTATCTACTTTCATAGTCTCATTTGATATTACTTTGATTGTAGAATCAGATGTTGTCTCTATTATTTGCCATAACATATTTGAATATTTAACATATTCTCCTGAAAGTCTAGTATTTAATAATTCACCAGGTGTTGATATTTCATAATCATCAATTATATAAGGATCTTTTTCAGTACCTTCACCATCGGTAATTAATGTTGCTCCTTTTATTGTGAAGACTGGTCTTACACCAAAATTGTATTCTTTAGGAAAGGCCATGTATTTTGAAGGAGTTCCTCCAAAGAAGTTTCTTGTTGCCCAACTCTCTTTAGTGTCTTTAGCATTTGATAACCAAACTATTGTTTTTGGATATAAATAACTTAGGCCATCATCACTGACACTATTATTAATGTCTTGCACTGATAAAACATAAACATTCTTTTCATCAGTCCATTTTGTACATTCTTTGGTTGAAGTATCTTTTAAAGTATCATTACAATACTTGGCTTTTACTATGAAGTCTTTGGAATCTTTATTGATATGTTCATAGTAATATTTTAACCATTCATCTAAGTCTGAGTAATTTACATTAGCAACATCTTCTGCTGAGACGATTCTAACATTTCCATCTACTACTCCAACAATTCTGAAATCCATTCCAGAAAATCTAATATAGTTATCGATGGCATTTCCAATATAAGTACCATTTTTAGCAGCTTTTTCAACGGTATATTTTAATTCTTGAACTACTTTGATAGTTCTTGTTTTAGTAGTTTCATTTTTAAAACTATCTGATGCTTTATAAGTCAAAGTATATGTTCCTATTTTAGATGTGTCAATTTTACCGGTTATTTCAACTTCGCTGACATCTATTTCACCATCAGTATTATCAACTACTTTTTTAACTCCAGGTTCTTTATAATTTTCGCCTCTATTAAGAGTTATTTCACTAGCACCATTTAGAGTTATTACTGGTCCTTGGTGATCAGTTGTTGATTTTAATACACCACATTGTAAGTAAGTGTAATATTTATAACCAGAATCAGTATGTTTTACTTTTACCCAGCTCTTTGTTATTGAACAAGGCTTTTTACTAAATGGTACATAGAAGTCTTCCTTAATATATGACTCTCTGGTTAGAGTTTGTAGTGTTACTGTTGTCATTCTAGTGCCAGTTGGTAATTTATCGACATTTATTTCAAAATATCTTTTAGCTGCTGCTAGCATAGTCTTTTCATTTCTTTTAAAGGTTATATATGGTGATAATACTAAGAACCAAATAAATAAACCGATAATAATTAAAGTAACTACTAAACGTATTTGTTTCATTTTTTTCATATATTTATCTCCTTACTTTAACTTATATGTGTACTGATTATTTCTTACTGTTATAATTAGTTTTATGTTTTTAGCATTAACGATATCATCAGGTACTCTTATGTATACGTATTTTCCATAATACTTGGATATTTCAAGAGCATTTTTAATTCTAAGCCCTTTCCTAGTTTTGCCATTATCTACTATATAACTAATTTTACCATAACTAGTTAAAAAGTCAATCATATCTTCGCCGCCAAAGTCATTTGAAGCAAATTCCATTTTTAATACTTTATATCCTTTTACGGCTTTAGAGGTGTACTCTTTTACTTGACAAAAGCCGTTTTGACAAACATTTTTTCCATAAGTTGCTGTATCAGTTATAGTCATGTTGTCTAAGGCAAACTCTAATTCTTCATTTGAAACTTTAACATTCATAATATCGCCTATTTCAATTGGATCATTTTGAGTCACTTTAGATAAGTCCGCTAGTTTTAATTTTATTTTACGTAGGTGTTTATCATTACCTGATAATTCTTGATAATATAAAACAAAACGATTAATTTCTTCTTTTTCACTGGCTTTGTAAATTAGAAGTAAATTTCTTTCTTGACCATTTGATAAAGTTAAATCATCTATAGTAGTACCTAAATCTTTAAAAGATGTTTCATAAGTTCTATTAGTTGGAGAATGGTTGTTAGTTCTATTCATAACGTGAAAACGATTAAAGTTTACTTTACGTTTTTGGGCATTATTTTTAATAGTTATATCTAAAATTACAAAACTATTTCCTTCTGAGATTTTATCTCCTTTATAATCTTTATCAGTATAGTAGCTATTATTTATTTTTATAGTATAGCCATTTGTATTGATAAGATCACCTTGTTTATATGATTTATTAGTAATAAAGATAAAAACGTAACTTTTATACATTATAAAGATAAGTAGTAAGGCTAGAGCAATGTTTACTGGAAGACTGTGTTCTTTGTAAAAGTAACCTAAGTTTCGTTTTAACTTTCTATATAGACGTTTAATACTATCTTTATCAACATCAATACTAATCTCAATTTCTTCTCTATCGCCTTCGGCTAATTCTAAGTATTCAGCATCGGCTTTAAAATCAAATTTGTTTAAGTCGACTCCTAAAATTCTGATGGCTAGAATAACGAAAACTGCATATTGAGGAAGTGTTAATAAGAAAATAATGTCTCGTAAGGCTCTAATACCAGTTGATTCTACGACACCAGTGTAACTATTGAAGTAACTAGCAACGAAGGAAAAGGCTATTAGTAAGGCAGAGTATTCTATTGCTAGAAGGAGATATATTTTCCAAGGTTTATTCTTGTGTTTTAAAAGAATAACTAGGGCTACACTTGAAGCAATTATTAAGAATAAACAGAGTACAGGAAAGAAACCAGTATAAGTTGATATTGGTTCATTGTTGACATCGTATGTAAATAAGTCCATAAATTCTTTAATAAATGAACTTAAAGTAATACATTTGTAGTAGACATATGCACATAATATGAACATGAAAATATGAATCTTTTTGAAATTTTTAATCAAAAAGGCATACGGTTTTCTAACTATCACTATAATCAACTCCCATTACTCTATCTTTAATAAGTATAAACCAAATATGAAAAAAAAGATAGTTATTTTTAACTATCTTGACTATATGTATTAGTATTTGGATCTAAGGTGATTGGCTTTCCTAATTCGTTTTCAGAATCTAAATAAGCCTCAGTTAAGTAGACATCATGTTTTTTTGTAGATTCTACTATGGCATCAAAACTTGTTGTCATTATTAAGTTCTGGCTATCAAAACTTAATACTGTTGCAGAGTCTACTTTTACACTTACTTTTGGTGGTACCTCATTGATGTCGTAAATGCTTACTCTGTAGTTTCTGGTGTTATCAACACTATCAGCAAATCTTCTTAAGAAACTTTCAACAAATTTATCTTTGTCCATACGAATGGCACCATTATCACGATAATATTTTACGTCAATGGCATCTTCAATTGAAGCCTCGACGGTTTCTTTTACAAGGTAGTAGTCTAATTCACTACCTGTTGAGTAATTTGATATTACGTTTATTAGTAAGAGACCCATAAGGGCTAATATAATAATTCCAACTGTTAGCATTCCTTTATTCATATATTAGCCTCCTATAGTTCCTAATTCTGAATAGGATTCACACCTATCACTATTTGCCTGGTTGTTACAACCTAAGACACCACGTGTTTTTACATATCTACTATCTAATCTATAACTTGATGAACCAACACTTCTAAATAGCGGACTGTTATAAACTGAAACACCATTTTTAACAGTAAATGTTCCACTAAATGTTGTATATTTACTGCCACTTTCATTTTTAGAATATTGTCTTATTCTACTTAAGGCTTCGCGGTCTAGAACGAATCTGTAGTCCAAATAACTATTTTCGTATTGCTCATCATAGATTTCATCTGCTCTACTTTGAATTCTTTGAACTAAGTAAACTGGTGAAATAATGTAATCTGTATTTTTTAAATTCTCAGCATCGGCTGTCCAGTTAAAGCCTGGAGTTCTACCGGTTGTTGCGGTTTCAGTAGTTGGATTTTCATCTATATCTGGGAATAAGTCTTTATTATCAACAGTTCTTATTCGGTATGAAATAGTATTTTTCTTAGTTGGATCGTCTGGGTCTGGCAGATTAGTACACGTTGGGTCATTTTTAGTCGCAAGACATTCTGCATCGGTACAGTCACATACAGGACTATCTGGGAATGGATTGTCGTATAGAGCATAGAAACAACTTACATCGATATTCCAAGCATAGTGTCCGAATTTTCTGGCACTGGCTAGAATGTTATATTCAATGCCGTTTAGTACTTCTTGACTTGGTGTTTCTACACCAACACCTTTTTTCATACCGTATTGCCACCATTTAGTATTTACATCGGCAGAATTCAAATTGGTACAGAATTTACTCTTCTTTTGATGCCATTGTTTACCAGTTACTGGTGTATATTTTATTTCACCAGTCTTGTTATTTACCCAAGTACCTGGGAAACTCCATTCTGTTAAGTATTTATATGGCTCTTCATTATTGTTGTAGCAGTATTTTCTATCTATAACTACGCCGCTGGCATCAGTTAATATACCACCTTGACTAATTTCGGCTGCTGTATAATTAATCCAGTTATCTTGAGTTGGTTTATCAGCGGTTCTATTATTTACTTTTATTGTAAACTCAGCTGTTTTTGTTGAACATGAGGCTTGAGCAGTACAACTAGATTTAAAGGCTTCAAAAGCACGTAAATCTTCTTCATAGGCTTCTTCTGCCTCACCTGGATTTAGGTAATCATTGGCACCATCACAGCCAGTATATTCACAAACGTCTATACAATGGAATGTTGTGGTATCTTTGAAACCATTAGCATCTGCTGTATACATGCAGTTTGTTCCCCATTGTCCAATACATCTTGGGTCTCCTGTTCCTCCACTTGCTTCATCGTCTCGGCAGGTTCTGCTTATATTTGATGGATAAAAATACCATCTAGCATATTTGCTCCAATAGCCACCAGTTCCTACCCAAGTTATTGAGCCACCAACTCTTGTATAATAACCGCTAATTTCATCTACAGAACTTGGACAAGCAGGATTATTTATTTTTAATACTCTGGCATTATTATATAGAGTTGATGTTAACTTCTTATTTTTACCTGAACCATAAACTTCTTTGTAACATTTATTAGCACATTTTTGAGTATACTTACCGTTGTCACACTTTCTTATACATTTATCATAGTCTTCAGATGGACCGGCTTGGTTAGCAGTATAATCATTCTTGCTTGGGGCACAAACAGGAGTTGGATCACATTCCTTGTATTCGCCTCTTGAGGGTGTGTCACCTTTAAATTCAGCGCTACATGTTACTTTGCTTTCAACTTTTACTTTATATTCAAAACATAAACCACCTCTTGTTGCGACCGGAGGACCATAAGATACGGTTATTGTCTCACCACAGGCTTTTTCACAAGACATAGCTTTTCCACTGTTTGGAAGATATTCTGTCTTTGCCCATTCATTATGGGCATAGTACGTATTCATGTTGACATAATCATACAAGGTTCCATCAGCAAGTTTATAGCCAAATTTTGTAGGACTGCACTTTAGACTTTCTTTTTGGTTAGAGGAGAAAGTCGGTTCACTTTCATTGCTGTTTGAAAGATTGTAATTTTTTTCAGCATTTGGTGGTACGGGTATTTCTTTTTTTTCACCGTTAGAGGAATTTTGGGCTTTATAACTTCTAATGGCATTTTTCATCATTCTTATAACATAATCTTCGTCATAATTGTAATTATAGGTTTCGGAATAGCAATATGGTATATAACCAGCATATTCACTAGCAGCATTGGTTACGGCTGGGTTATACTGTTGAAAATCCTTTTTAGAGATCTTGTATTCACCAGTTCCAAATTTGTCATCCCAAACTCCTTCACGGAATTTTTTACACAAGCCATTATAGTGTTTATTTGTTAAAACAGGTGGCTCAGCTGTTCCAGAAACATCGTAGGAATAGGTTGTAATATAACTATTTGGTGTTGGAGTGAATTTTGTTGATTTCATGGTGCTTTTGACAATATTTTGAACTTCCTCACTATTTGGAGAACAAACTCCATCATCTGGCCCTATATAGGCAAAAATAACAATTATACCGTGTTGGGTTTTGGTATCATAATTTAAGTTAATACTATTATTTATTTCCCCCGCATTTGGATCAGCATTTAATATGTAGTCTTCTCCACTAAAACCATTTCCATCCATATCAGTTCTAATTACTCTGACTAGGAATTGTCCGGCACTAATACTTAATGTAAAATAATCTTTACCTTTTGGTACTTCAAATTTAGTTTTATACTTATTGTTTGCTGCCTCTTTAGTACAGGTAGTTTTATTTTCTGTAGGTTGGTTTCCATCTGTTGTAGTATTTGTTTCTTCTGCATATATATTTATACTAATTACAGTTACGAATACAAGAAGTAGTATAAATAATACTTTTAATATTTTTTTACAACTCTTTGGCATCTTCCTCTTCTCCTTCCAAATTTGTATCTAATTTTTCTTTTATTTGTTTATAATTTTTAGTTTCTTTTAGGTCATAGTTAGTAATCTTTTCATCTTCTCTTACCATTCTAGCATCTATTTTGTAGGTATATCTTGTCGTTGTACCATAGAATCTTGTACAGGTTCCTAAAGTTATGATGTTATCGTTTTCATTTACATCTATATCATAATCATAGAAACTATCCTTTAATGACTGGTCAATGTATTCTTTTAAATCTTCTTTGCTAAACTCTACACTTTCGTGATAAAGGTCAAAATCATTTATGATTGATACAGAAAATATTTTGTATAAATAATCTTTGCCCGCTACGGTATATTGAATGTATTTATTTTCTTTAGCAAAACTTGTGTACATAAATGATGGAAGTTGTTCGAATCTATGATGATTCTCATCGGTTATGATGGGATTTGATGATACATTTAAAATGTTATGACCAAATATATAGACTCTATTTATTAATTTATCAACATCATTAATCATCCAGGTAAAGTCATCAAGCATTTCTGAAAAATCAGTTTCGGCATCTGCATATATTATAGGATAATCTATATTAGTTCCTTGTACTTTTAACCAGCCGATTGCTGGGGTTTCTTTTTTGTTTTCGTTATATTTTTCGATGGCTTTTACTCTAGAGGTAATTTTATAAAAAGTATTCTTTTTTATTATAATACTTGTTAAGCCTACTAATAATATAATAACTAATAATACTAAGAATGTAGTTGCCTTAGTCAGTTGTTTTTTCTTCTTTCTTAACATACTATCCCTACTTTATAATACTTTTACTCTCACATTTTTACTATTCTTATCTATATTTGATTTTATCATATTCAGATTAAAAGTCAATATTCGCAAGAAAATTCCTTATAAACAAAAAAATAGCCATTTCGGCTATTCTTCATTATTTTATTTCAACTATTTCTATTTCGTAAGAACCATTTGGACTTTCTACTGTTACAACGTCTCCTACTTTATGTTCTAGTAAGGCTTTGGCAATAGGACTTTCATTTGATATTTTACTTTCAAATGGGTCTGCTTCTTGACTACCAACGATTTTATATTCGTCTTCTTCATCATCGTCTACATATTTGATAACAACAGTGCTACCTATACCAACTTTGTCTTTTGATACTTCTGTAATAATTGAAACATTTTCTAACATTTTTTCTAATTGTTTGATTCTTGCTTCTATTTGGGCTTGTTCATTTCGTGCAGCATCATACTCTGCATTTTCAGATAAGTCTCCTAATGATCTTGCTTCTTTTATTGCTTGAATATTTTCAGGACGTCTAACATTAATTAAATTGTCTAGTTCAGCCTTTAATTCGTCTAGTCCTTCTTGGGTTAAATATACAGTATTTTTACTTCCCATCTTTATCACCTCATTAAATGTTTATTACAAAATACAAGTTAAATCTCTAGACTTAACTTGCGCTAGTATAACATATTTTTTTTATTTTAGCAATAACTAATTATTTATTTTTTCTTGGAATTAGGGTTAATTGGTAGGCTTTGTCTCGCTCTACATTTCTCTCTATTCTTTCTAATGTTCTTTCGCTATACCAATCAGAATTTCTGGCTGTAAAAGGATCTTCTCCCTTTCTAATTAAAGTACGGGCTTGTGCGTGTTCTTTTTTACTTAAACCTTCAAAAGCATGTGGATATGTGGTAGGATACTCAGCAGCAATTTTTGATAATTCTTGATGCATTGAATCTCTTTTTTTAAATTTATCCACTTCATTTAAACAGCGGGCATTTCTTATTATTTCCTTTGCTCCTAGTAAAGATACTATAATAGCACCGCCAGCAACAAAAGGTTTTTGCTCTTCTGGAACGAACTCTGCCTGATATATATAAGCAGGGGCTATACTACTTGCTAAGGAAACTAGGCATGATAAACCTAACAATCCTCTAAATTTGCCAATATTATCATAACCTTGCTTTACTTGGTTTTCCATAGCAGTATCTATTTTTTCAATGTTTTCGGCTGTATTGGCATAATCATCATATACAGTTCCATCAGCATAAGTAACAGTTAGACTACCATCTGTTTTTCTTTCACAACTTTTAATATAATTTTTATCTTTTTTTCCTGACAAATCTCTCATTTTATCACCATTACTCCCCTCAAAAGTAGCCATAGTGTAACACAATTTCCTTATTTTTTCAAGTTTTTTCCAATTTTCTTTTTTTATAAATGCCTGTTTTATATTTTATTCATTATTTAATGATAATATTCTATTTTTTGGTTAAATTAATTTTCTTAACTGATTCTATGTTTATATGGATGTTTAGGACGAAGGCCTATTAAAAAATACAAGTTAAAGTACTAGACTTAACTTGTATTTCTTTGACATATATTTTTAGTGTAAACTGATTATTTATTTTTTTCTTGGAACTAGTGTTAATTGATGGGCTTTATCTTTTTCTATGTTTTTCTTTATCTTTAATAAAGTTCTACCACTATACCAGTCAGAGTTTCTGGCGGTAAAAGGATCTTCTCCTTTGTCGATTAATTCACAGGCTTTTTGATATTCTTTTTCTCTTAAGCCGGTAAATGCATGTGGATACATGTTAGGATAATTATTCGCAATTTCTAATAGGTCCCCACGCATTGAATCACGTAGGTCAAACTTTGCTTCTTCATTTATGTATCCAGCATGTTTAATTATTTCTTTCAATCCTAATAGACTTACTAAAATGGCACCACAAGTAAAAAATGGTTTTTGTTCTTCAGGAATAAATCCCATATTGCATCCTACGTTATATAAATATTCAGGTGCTAAAGCGGCTATACCTGATAAAAACATTAAGCCTTTAAATTTGCCAATATTGGCATGACCTATTTCTACTTGTCTTTCCATAGCAACATCTATTGTGTCGATGTTTTCTTTAGTATCTGCATAATCATTGTACACAGTTCCATCAGCATAGGTAACAGTTAGGCTACCATCGGCATTTCTTTCACACTTTTTAATATAGTCTGCTTTTTTCTTCATTGAAAAATCTTTCATATCACAACATTCCCCCTCGAAAGTGGCCATATTATAACATACTTTTATTATTTTTTCAATACTTTTCTATTTCTTGGTGGAATAAGTCATCAGTCATGCCAGCAATAAAGTCTATTACTTGACGTTTTTTATTAGTTTCTTGTAAGTACTTTGACGATTGAGTATTTAGAAATAGTTTATAAATTATACTATCTTTATTGTCATTTTCAACGTCTGATAAATACTTGGTATATATTTTGTTCATACCTTGACGATAATAGGCTATTTCTTGTGGAGTTAGACTTTTACTATAAATGTTTTTGGTGTTAAACTTCTTTAGTTCGTTTAGAGCAGTAAATACTTCACTACTCATTGTTATGTATGGTTTATCATAACTGTTATCAATAATATCTGTTACGATAGTATTAATGATATCTTTATTATCATTGCCTAATACTTTAGTTATTTCTTTAGGTAGATCATCTCTATTAAATAAGCCTAGATTTATGGAGTCTTCGATATCTCTTCCAATATAACCTACTATATCACTTATACGAACTACACAGCCTTCTAGTGTCATAGGATGATTTTTAGCAGATGCTTTTAAATCTTTATAAGCAGCATTATATTGATTTAGAAATTCTTCTTTTGTTTTTGATACTGGTTCATATTTATTAGATAATAGTTCTCCATTATGACACATTATTCCATCTAAAACCTGGACTGTTAAATTAAGGCCATTACCATTATTTTCTACATACATGTAATGTCTTACACTTTGAATATTATGGGCAAAGTATTCATTTAATTCTCGAAGGGATATTTCATTTAAAATAGCCTCGCCAGTATGGCCTAGAGGAGTATGACCTATATCATGTCCTAGGGCGATTGCCTCTATTAAGTCAGTGTTTAGACCTAGACCTCTACCTATAGTTCTTGCTACTTTGCTGACTAGTTGGACATGAGTCATTCTTTTAGATATATGATCGTTATTTTTAAAAGAATATACCTGTGTTTTATCAGCATATCTTGTATAACTATAGGCATGAATTATACGATCTACATCTCTAAAAAATGGTGTTCTTATGTCATCATCTTCAAGTTCAGTGAAACGAATGGCAGCACTACTTTTAGTTGCATATTTAGAATATATTTTTTCTTGGGCTAAAAAATTATTTTTTATGGCTTCTAGATTTTTCATAATACACCTTCTTTATTTTTACTTATTTTTTTACTTTGACTTTTCTTTCATTTTCAAATATTTGAAATACAACATCTTTTATAGGCTTTGTGCCATAGTTGGCAACATAGGACTCTACTTCTTCTGGTGTCGGAATATTTTCTTTTTGCATATCTATCTTTCTTACAAAAAGATAGTAGCCTCTAGTTTTAATATCTTCTTCTATTAGTTCTTTTTCCCAGGATGTTGGACCTTCTTTTTGTCTATATTCGTCTATTAATATTTCTGAAACTATCTCTCTAGTTCCAGCAAATTTTCTTCTATCTACAATTATGTCATCTACTTTAGATACGGTATTATCTCGACATTGAAATAATGGTACCTTATAATATTTACCCATGATGTATTTTAATTCTCCTTTACTATTAATCTTATCATTGAATATTTTTCTAATTTATGAGGAAACTTTAGTTTTAAAACTTGTTCGGGATGTCTGGCTAGTTCTAATTCTTGCATGTTCTCATCATATATTTTATCTATTACATAGTCATATACTTCACCGGATGGAGTAAAGATTTCTGTTTTATCACCTGGTTTAAAGTAATTTCTTTCGACTAGAATAATACAGTTATTTTCTTCATCATAACCAGTAATTAAGCCAAGATAGTCTTGGTTTGATAATTCTTGTCTTCCTGAATAGTATTGATCGGTGTAATCGGCTTCTTTTAGAAAGAATTGGGTTGATACTTCTCGATTGGCTACTCTACTTAGACGATATTCTAATTTTTGCATTATATCTTCTGTTAGAGTGTTATTGTAATATCTATCTATTATTTCACGATACGTACCAATTACTGTTGCTAGATAATAAAGAGAGCGCATTCTTCCTTCTACTTTGAGACTTTTTACACCTATTTCTATTAAATCTTTAATGTATTCGGCCATATTTAGATCTTTTGTTGCCATAGTAAAGTCTTTTTCTTCAGTAGTTTTAAAGGCAAAACGGCATACTTGGGCACAACCACCACGATTGGCATCTCTATTGGTTACATAGTTTGATAAGGCACAGCGTCCTGAATAACAAGTACACATAGCACCGTGGATAAAGACTTCAATATCCATACCAGTTTTTTCAATTATTTCTTGCATACCGGTTTTACCTACTTCCCTGGCCAGAACTACTCTATCTACTCCTTCATTTTTAAAGTACTCAACGGCTTTATAATTACTAGTTGAGTTTTGAGTTGAGAGATGTACTTCGACATTTTTATGTTTATTTTTTATGTAAGAAATAATGAATGGATCACTTACAATAAATGCATCTATACCACAAGCTACTACTTTATCTATATAACTTTCAACATCTTGCATGTCTTCGTTATGAAAAACAATGTTTAGTGTTAAGTATACTTTTTTATTTAGGTTATGGGCAAAAGTACAGCCTTCTTTTATCTCTTCTAAAGAAAAGTTTGTGGCATTGGCTCTTAGACTATAAGACTGACCACCAATATAGACAGCATCTGCTCCATATAATAAAGTTATTTTTAATCTTTCTAAATCACCTGCTGGAGATAATAATTCTACTTTAGTCATTTTTCTTCACCTTATATATTGTCTTTTTAAAGAAGAAATTAGTAAATTCACCTAGACTTTTATACTTCTCTGTATATTTTTCATCTTGACAATTTCCTTCTATATATTTTTTAGTATCAGATAAAATATCAATGAATAGTTCCTCAGCAATTCCATATTCTCTTAATACTATGTATGGACAATTAACTTTATATAATTCTTTTATTATAGTACTAGCATTAGTTATGCTATTTAAGTAAAAGTTAGTTCCTAGGTCATCTTCTTCTACTAGGTAGTCAGTTGACGTGGCTTTTTCGGTAATTATTAATTCCTTTTTAGGCTCTTTATTTAAGTCTTTGTAGTAGTTTGTTAAGAGACTTCTTTTTGAAAAAGCAACACTTGGGATACTAAAGGTTTCGACTATGGAAGTTATTTTACTTTTTGTAATTATTTCTTTTATTTCTTCTAGAGTTATTTCCTTACTTATAGCGGCATATTTTACACCTTTTCCGTAATAGTAATCACAGGTCTTATAGTTATTAACCATGTATGTTTGATTCCAGACTAAATCTGTTTTTAAGTTTAGCTCTTTTTTTAATTCAAGAACGGCTAAGTCATAAAAGAAGATCCCTTTTAGATTTAATTTTTCTAATTCTAGTAGTGTTTCTTTTAAGTTTTCTATTTCCGGATTAAAGAAATTTTTATTCAAATTAACGAATATTTCTAGGCTTGGATTATTTTTTACTATTTCTTTTATCTCAGACAAAGTATAGGTTTTTGAACTTTGGACTGAGTAGTCTTGTAAGGATAAAATTAAGCCATCGGTTGCTGATAAGAGTTTTTTATTTTGAGCATTTCCTTCTACTAATATTTTCATATTTACCTCATTTCTGTTTATATCATATCACATTTTATATATTATCGCGAAAAAAAGAAGAAAGATTAACTTTCTTGTTCGGAACTTGTTATTTGAAAACCGAAGGTTTCATCGGCATAGAATTCTTCTTCACCATAAATTGATTGAGTAGCAAATGGTTTGTAGGCTACTAAGTTTTTATTACTGATATAGTATTTTACATTTTCTAGATAAGAAGTAATTTCTCTATATCTTAAGAAACAGTCATAATTACATTCTTGTTCAATAAGATAGCCTGCTTGTAGTTCTTCTTGATAATACTTTTTAAATTTAGTTTCTAGGACTTTTTCAACATCGGTTGAAGTGATACCATAAAGGTTTAAAATCTCTTCATTAGTTAGAACTTTGGTATCTTTTAAGTCGATGTTGTAGGTTTTAAAATCGATTTTAGGAATGTCAGTACTATTATCTATAGTGGTTAGGACAAGGGATAATATTTCACCATTTACTTCATAGTCGTATAGAATAACACTTTTCTTTTTACTGGCTAAGACTTGAGAAAAGGTTAATATTTCAGTATTAATATTTTTTATTTCCTCAGTATTTATGTTAATGTACGGAACAGTAATGGGATATTTAGAATTTTCATTATCAAAACGGGTTATAACTAAAGGCGAGTTTTTATCTACTTTTAAGTAAGTATAATTTTTTCTATTGTTTTGATAGATACTAAAGTAAATTATTCCAAATATGGTTAGGACTGCTAGGCCTAATTGGAGGTATTCTACGGGATGTAGTTGTCTTTTATTTACTTTTTTCTGAACCTTCTTTTGGGTAGGCTTCTTTTTATCATACATTATCATATTATCCTCCTAGTATCTTGGCAACCTTTATTCTTTTTTATTATTTATTTGGTAATTAGTTTACTCCATTCATGCGCATTATTCCTAAAAGATTGGAACTGTTATAGTTGTAGTTGGTGGTTAATTTTACTCCGTCTCTAGAGTTTGAGGCATGAACTATTTCATTACCATTTCCAGTAGCAATAGCAACATGGTCTCTATACATTACAATATCTCCAGCTCTTATATCATTTGCTGAGACTAAGGTATAAGTACTTTTGTCATTCCATTGGGCTGAAGTTGTTCTTTTTAGGTTTATACCAAAATGGCGATAAACTCCTTGAACAAAGCCTGAGCAATCTGTTGGAGTATATGGCAATTCACCATTCCAAGTACCACCATAAGTATATTTTTTACCAACAAACTGTTTGGCATAAGCAGCTATTTCTTGACCTCTAGCACTACCTTTTATAGATGAGGAACTAGAAGTTGTGGAATTATAATATTTTGTTGGGCCAGTATTAGACTGGGATGTTTGGCTTTCTGTTGGAGTTAGTTTGGCATCTATTTCTTCGGCACTTTTCCAACAGGCTCCTACTTCTACTGTTTCGGGCATAATATTAAAAAATAGATTGATTATAGTCGGCATAATGAAACACATAACTGCAGCAATTATTTTATTAAATAATGGTTTGTTTCCTTTTTTATCGTCAGGATTCATCATTAACTTAATTAGGCCAATCACAAATGAAAGTAATAGTAAGATTGGGGCTATTAACTGAATTAAGTTTAGGGCACGATGAAGAATAGATAGTAGTTTTGCTAAAGCATAGTCACTACAACAGTTTCTTAATGATTCACTACATTTTAGTAATTGAATTGTGTTCATTGTACTTCACCTTTCCTATTTTGTTTCTATTTTTTTACTTACAGATATGCCATCTCCTATATTGAAAAATTCAGTTTTATAACGTTCATTTTCTTTTAGATAAATTGTGTATTCTTTTACCTTACGTACTAAGGCTCTTAAATTTCTACTTTCTATTTCTTCTTCCTTTTTATGAACTAGGCCATGAAATTCAAGATTATCAGTTATAATAGTTCCCGCAGGATTTAAGTTTTTTTCAAACTTTTCAAAGAATTTTATACTTTGAGCCTTAGCGGCATCAATAAAGATTAAATCATATTTTTCTGTGATGTTAACGTCTAGAGCATCATTAAAAATTAGGGTTATTCTATTTTCAAGGTTTAGTTTTTTGATATTTTTTAAAGCCTCTAAATATCTTTTTTCATCACGTTCTATTGTTGTTATTGTAAGTTTTTCATTGGCTAAGGCCATCATTATAGCAGAATAACCGATAGCCGTTCCAATTTCTAAAACAGAATTTATATTATTTTTTACAATGTACTTTGTTAAAAACTCAATGCCATCTTCTAATATAATGGGGACATTATTTTCTTTAGCATAAGTACGTATTTCTGAGATTATTTCATAGGTATTCATTATTTGTAATCACCTTTATCTTTTCCATTTACCATTTCTTATAAGTTCATCTTTTTTTCTTGAATGTTCAGCAGCAGTTGCAAAAAAGTAAGTATTTCCTTCGTTGTCTGAGATGAAGAATAAATTATTTGTCTCTGTTGGATTAAGAGCTGCATCTATTGAATTTAGCCCTGGCATTGAAATTGGTCCGACTGGTAGACCAGAGATGATGTATGTATTGTAAGGATTTTTATTATTCATCATTTCGGCGGTTGCAATTCCAACGTCACTAAATTCTAGACCCATTCCATAATAAGATGTAGCGCAACTTTGTAATTGCATTCCTTGTTGAAGACGATTATGAAATACTGAAGAAATGTCTTTAAAGTCTTTAGTCTTACCTTCTTTTTCAATTACTGAGGCAAGGGTTAGTATTTCATGTATAGATAAATCACTTGCTTCTATACTTTGTTTGTATGGTGTTAATTTTTTATCCATTTCAGTTAGCATAGTTTCTATGATTGTTTTTACATCTACATCTTTATTAGCAAAATAATAGGTATCAGGAAATAAGTAACCTTCCAATGGATAATAGATATTGGTATTTAAAATATCATCTGTTAAAAACCAATAATTAGTAATTAAGGTTTTTAAATAGGTTTGATCTTTAAAGATGCTTTCTGTTTCTTCTTGAGTATTATTTGTATTACCTACAATTACACCAATATAATCAGTTACTCGTTTTCCTTCTTTAAAAGTTAATTTAATGGAATCGGGATTATAGTTATTTCCTTCTACCAAAGTGTTTATAATTTCTTCTAAGGACATACTTTGTTTTAAAGAGTATGTACTTGCTTTCATACTAGAAACGTTGTTTATTTTAACATATATTTTGAAAAATGTCGTATTTTTTATTAATTTTTTTTCTTTTAGGATGTTTGCGATAGTTGAAACACCTGATCCTTGAGGGATAGTAACCTGTATTTCTTCAGTATTTTTACTATCTACTGGAGCCTTTAAAATATTCCAAGTACATAGTGCCAGTACGGCCACTACGATGATTACAAAAAAGGCTACAACGACATAAAATAATGGTTTTGCTTTTCTTCTCACTGCCAAATTCTCCTTCTTAAAAAATAACGAGCTATTGCTCATTATTTTGTTGTTCTACCTTTTTCTTAACTTCTTCTTGTAAAGTATCTAAAATTGTTTCGATTACTTTCCATTCTTTTTCAGTTTCGATTGGTTCTAGTTTAGTATTTGGATCCTCTGGATTATAAATAGAAGCATATACTTCGACATTGCCAGATTCATCTAAAGTATTGTCTGTATAAACAATATAGTTTTTGTTTGTTTCTTCACTTTCAAAAGTAAATAAAACATCATATTCTGTTTCATTACCTTTATCATCAACCATTACAAATTTATTTTCTTTCATTTTTTTCTTCCTTCCTTATCTAAATAAGATTGTAATATTATCGTTGCTGCAACACTGTCAACAACTGTTTTTCTTTTTTTTCGAGATACATTTCCCATAATTAGGGTATCGGTTGCACTTTTGGTTGTTAGTCGTTCATCTTGCAAATAAATAGGAATTGATAGTTCTTCTTCTAAACGTTTTTTAAATTCTAGGCTTAACTCTCCTTTTGGACCAATAGTATTGTTCATGTTCTTAGGAAAGCCCAAGACAATGGCTTCGATGTTTAGTTCAGCAACTATTTTTTTTACTTCGGTAAGGAGTCTTTCGTACTCTTCATTATGACGAATTACAGTATAACTACTAGCAATAAGTCCTGTGCTGTCACTTTGAGCGATACCTAGAGTCCTACTACCTAAATCTAGTCCTAAATATTTCATCTATTTTTCCTTTTGAAATTCTTCTAATAAAATTTCCACTATTTTAGCACGATCTATTTCTTGAATTTTACTTCTAGCATCCTTGTAACTAGATATATATCCTGGGTCTCCAGAAATTAGATAACCAACAATCTGGTTAGTAGGATTATATCCTCTTTCTTTTAATGCAACATATACTTCGTTTAAGATGTCTCTAGTTATTTTAGTATCAATACTTCTCAATTCAAATAAACTAGTTTTATCTTGTGACATTTTATCACCTCATTTTAATCTCTATTATAGATTAATTTTATCATTATTTTATTTTCTTTACAATATTTTCTATGCAGAATAGACAAAGGCCATATAAACTACAAAGGCTAAGAATAGTAAAGTTACTACGGCACCATTTATTTTTTCAAAGCTAGTACTTTTATTTTTTACGCCTAAAGCCACAGTAATTAGAGCACCGGCAATTAAGCCACCGATGTGGGCTGAGTTATCAACATCTGGTAGTAAAAAGCCAATACCTAAATTCATTAGAATTAAGGGAATGATTTGACTTTTAACAACATTTCCTAGATAAACTCGGTAATGATAACCAAAGTATACTAAAGATCCCATTAGACCAAAGATTGCGCCTGAGGCACCAACTGAGTAGTAGTCACCGCCAAAGGTTACAGAAAACATGGCACCAACTACGGCTGAGAATAGATAAACTATTAAGTATTTAACTTTTCCTAAAAAACTTTCTAGTTGACTACCTAGAACTGCTAAAGCATAACAGTTAAAGAACAAGTGAAATAAATTGGCATGTAAGAATGTTCCAGTAATTAAGCGGTAGTATTGCCCAGCTCTAATTGCCGGTCCATAAATACAGAAAGATTCAACGAAAGTTCCATATACTCCAAATAAAACAGGTATCACATACATAAGAATGTTAATAATAACTAATGAATAAGTAATAATTGGTTTTTTTATTTTGAAAACACTTTCTACTTTTTTGGCATCATCACGATTATGCTTTTCAATATCATTGGTTATCTTCATAAATAGTTCCATTCCTTTCTCTTTAAATGATAGTTTTTTAGTTAAGTCTGGAAAGGCTTTAGTTAAAACTTCATTTTTATCAATATCCTCTTCTTCTGTTAGTTTTATACAAAGAGCATCTTTATTTTCTGATAAATTTTCAGTTACATTATCTCCTAGATTTAAGAATATACTTACGACATTCATTTTTAGAGAAAGTGTCTTTTTACGAATCTTTTTTAGAATTCGTTTTGTCTTAAATTTATCAAAATCAAATTGTTCATCATTATGAATATAACCGGAAACAATTCGAACTACTTTGTAATCTTCATTTAGGTTTTCAAGCCAAATTTCGTTTTCAACACCTTGAAGAATAATAGGATTATAATTTTTTTCAGTTATGAAGTAATGTAATAATTTCATCACTATTACATTCTTGCTGTCTTGCATTATTTCTGATTCCATTTTTTCCTCCTAAAATATAATAATATTATATACTAAAACATAAAATAAAGAAAGAGGTGATTATTTTGTTAAAAAAGATATTTATTTTTGCTTTATGTTTACTACCCTGGTTCTTATCTTCTGTTATTCCTGTAGATTATAGTTATTTTGATACTTTGAAATTGCCATTTTTTTGTCCGCCTAAGGCTTTTTATGGAATTGCTTGGTCTTTAATATATATATTGATTGCTGTTAGTATATATGGAATAGTTACTACTTATAGATTTAGAGATATACCTAAGTCGTACAAAGTTAGTTTGGTTATTAATTATGTTTTAAATCAGGCATATACTTTAATTTTCTTTGGACTTAAAAATAACTTTTTAGCATTTGCAGACTGTGTAGCAATATTTATATCTTGTTTATTTTTGTATCATGAGACGAATAATCTAAGAGAAAAAAGCAGTAAGTTTTTAGATCCTTACGTACTTTTAGCACTATTTGCTGCTATTTTGTCACTAACTATTTATGTTATGAATACAGTGTTATAGTAATTGTTTGAATTATAATAAATCGAATCTTATACCAATAACGGAATACTCTTCTTGTTTTTCTTTAGGATAGTATTTTTCTAATTCGTTTAGAAGTTTTTCTTTTGAATACGTTTTATCAGCAACTATATCTATACTAAAATCATTTAACAAAGTAGAAAAGTCTTTGTAATTTAGAAGCGCTGTTACTACTATATCAAGATATTCAATATTTTCTGGTTCTTTAGTTATGCGAATGACATCGTTTAAGTTGATTGATTTTCTCTTTTCATCTAAGAGTCTTAATTCAATCCGTTTGGTACCTTTTTTTATGTAGTCGTAGAATAATGGTTGAACTTTTAAGGTTTGCATATTATTCCTCCCCTTCTAAGGCATGGAGTTTGTCTTTAAATTCTTGAGGTGGTTCTACTTCAAAGTATAGTTCTTTATTGGTTCGTGGATGATGAAACTTTATACTTTTAGAATGAAGCATTTGGCCAAATGCTGTAGATTTTCCTTTATTGTAGGTTGGATCATTTACGATTGGATGACCGATGTAAGCAAGATGAACTCTTATTTGATGGGTTCTTCCTGTATCTAGTTTACATTCTACTAAGGTTGTTTCTTTTAATCTTTCTATGGTTTTGAAATGAGTTACTGAGTCTTTTGAGTTAATATCTGTTACGGTATATTTTTGTCTGTTATTTATGTCTCTTCCTATGGGTGCATCTATTGTTCCTTTTTCATGTCTTAGTATTCCCCATACTAGGGCTAAGTATTTTCTTTCTACTTCTTTTTTTCTTATCATGGTTGATAATTTTTCATGGACTTCATCATTTTTGGCAACTACCATTAGACCACTTGTATCTTTATCTAGTCTATGGACTATTCCTGGTCTTATTGTATTTTTATTACTTATTTCATTAAAATGATATAAAAGACCATTTACTAAGGTATGATTTAGATTGCCTACTGCTGGATGGACTACTAGTCCACTTTGTTTATTTATTATTGCTAGGTATTCATCTTCATAAACTATATCTAAATCCATTTTTTCTGGTAAGATATCTGTTATTTCTTCTTCTAATTCATTGATGTTTATTATGTCATTTTCTTTTAATTTGTAACTTGAGTTTGTCTTTTTATCATTTACTGTTATTTGATTATCTTTTATTAGTTTTTGAATTTTACTTCTTGTGTATTCTGTTTCTTCAGATAAGTAAGCATCTATTCTTATATTACTTTTG
>OJAW01000609.1_pt1 | contig 24409 bp, 20 predicted proteins | sample 1589151 | NCBI WGS metagenome assembly OJAW01 (sample SAMN03283290) | human gut metagenome | biome: human-associated habitat; material: feces | host: Homo sapiens | place: Peru | collected 2012
CCTATTTCATCCACCACCCGGAACGCATCGTGCATACGATGGCGAAACTTGACACCGACCCCTACGGGAAACCCGCTATGGTCTATCTGCACGAGGGCAAGACCGCAGGCATAGCCGGGGACTTGCGCCGTATGCTTGACGAGGATTTCCATTACAGGCTCGCCATGCGCCTGTATTCGGGAACAATCCGGCAGGTGGGAACGGAAGAGAGGGTTGCCGTACAAAAGGAAATGGAGCGTCCTGCCATAAAATTGGAAACGGCACCTCCGGCACAAGCGGTGGAAACTCCGACGGAGAAACCGCAATCCGCAGAGGAAAAGCCAGAGATAGAACCTCGTCCGAAATATTCCGCCGGAGTGCAGCTCACGTTGCTCGACCTCTGGGGCATGACGGAAGAGGTCAGCCAGCCTAAAACCGCCAAAAAGAAAAAAACGGCGAAAAAGGAAAGCCCGGCAAGGCGCGTTACGCCCAAGTCGCAGGTGCAGACCACACAGAATGTTACGGCTGTGCCGACGGCTTCCACCCCTAAGAATGTTACGGAAAACAAAGAGGCGAAAGCGGACAGTGCCGCCAAGCCTGCCGACCCGGACGACATCTATGCAAAGCTGGACTGGGAAACCAATCCTCCCATCAACGGCTTCTACGAGATGATGATGGGACTCACGCCGGAGCGCAGGAAGGAACTTCGGGAGCTGGCAAGGCAGCATAATGAGAAACAGGAAAACAGAACGGTTGCGACGGTCACGCCGGAAGTACCACGTGAACACCCCCGGCAGGAGAAAACACAGCCGGAGGTTGCCGCCACACCTGCCGCTACCGCTGCTCCACCGGAAGCGGTGGCGACTTCCCTTTTTCCCGACATCGAACCGGAAAAGCCGAAGGAGGAAGTCGTGGACCTTACGCCGCGTGCCTACCACCGCACGCCGGAGATGCACCTGCGCGAAGGGTCGTTAGTGACAGATTGGGGACGTCATAACATCGGCTATCTGAAGGACATCACACCATACGGGGCTACATTCCAGCCGCTCGACCTGAAAGGCTACCAGAAGGAGAAGGCGTTACAGTATGTTTTACTCCGTGACGCCTACGAGCGGCTGTACCGCTATGAATCGAACCTGCACGAAGCAAATGTCCAGTGGCGTGAGCATCTGAACACCTGTTACGATGAGTTCGTCATGCGTTACGGCAACCTCAACGCCAAGCAGAACGTGAAGCTGGTGATGATGGACGCGGGCGGGCGTGACATCCTTTCGCTGGAACGGGTGGAGAACGGAAAGTTTGTCAAGGCGGACATCTTCGAGCGTCCCGTTTCCTTCGCGGTGGAGAGCCATGCCAACATAGGCTCTCCTGAAGAAGCACTGTCCGCGTCGCTCAACAAGTTCGGCACGGTCGATCTCGACTATATGCGGGAGATAACCGACAGCACGGCGGAGGAGTTGCTCACAGCCCTGCAAGGACGTATCTATTACAATCCGCTCGTGACCGGTTACGAGATCAAAGACCGTTTCATAGCCGGAAACGTGATAGAGAAGGCGGAACGCATAGAGGCTTGGATTGGTGACAATCCCGAAAATGAGCGTATGCCTGAAGTGAAACAGGCGTTGGAAGCCTTGAAAGACGCCGAACCGCCGCGCATCGCCTTCGAAGACCTTGATTTCAACTTCGGGGAACGATGGATTCCGACGGGTGTCTATGCCGCCTACATGAGCCGTCTGTTCGACACGGAGGTGAAAATCGCCTACTCCGCAAGCATGGACGAGTTTTCGGTGGCGTGCAGCCACAAGAACTTCAAGATATGGGACGAGTTCTGCGTGAAGGGCTATTACCGCAGTTATGACGGTATGCACCTCCTGAAACATGCCCTGCACAACACCTGCCCCGACATGATGAAGTCCATCGGCAAGGACGAGCATGGCAACGACATCAAGGTGCGCGACAGCGAGGGAATACAACTCGCCAACGCCAAGATTGACGAGATACGAAACGGTTTCTCCGAATGGCTCGAAGAGCAGTCGCCGCAGTTCAAGGAACGGCTGACGACGATGTATAACCGCAAGTTCAACTGTTTCGTACGCCCGAAGTATGACGGCTCGCACCAGACTTTCCCCGACCTCAATCTGAAAGGGCTGGCAAGCCGGGGCATCAGGAGCGTCTATCCCTCGCAGATGGATTGCGTCTGGATGCTCAAGCAGAACGGCGGCGGAATTTGCGACCACGAGGTTGGAACCGGCAAGACGTTGATAATGTGTATTGCAGCGCATGAAATGAAACGTCTGAACCTGGCGCACAAGCCGATGATTATCGGGTTGAAAGCCAATGTCGCGGAGATTGCTGCCACCTATCAGGCGGCATATCCCAATGCGCGTATTCTGTACGCTTCGGAAAAGGACTTTTCGACCGCCAACCGCGTGCGTTTCTTCAACAACATCAAGAACAACGACTACGATTGTGTCATCATGTCGCACGACCAGTTCGGCAAAATACCGCAGTCGCCGGAGTTGCAGCAACGCATCCTGCAAGCGGAACTTGACACGGTGGAGGAAAACCTCGAAGTGCTGCGCCAGCAGGGAAAGAACGTGTCGCGGGCGATGCTGAAAGGTCTGGAGAAGCGCAAGCACAACCTTGAAGCGAAGCTGGAGAAGGTGGAACACGCCATAAAGTCACGCACGGACGACGTGGTGGATTTCAAACAGATGGGCATCGACCATATTTTCATAGATGAGAGCCACCAGTTCAAAAATCTGACGTTCAACACGCGCCATGACCGTGTGGCGGGACTGGGCAACAGCGAGGGAAGCCAAAAGGCACTGAACATGCTCTTTGCCATCCGTACCATACAGGAGCGCACGGACAGGGATTTGGGAGCGACTTTCCTTTCGGGTACTACCATCAGCAACTCGCTGACGGAGTTGTACCTGCTGTTCAAGTATTTGCGCCCGAAGGAGCTGGAACGGCAGGACATCCGGTGTTTCGATGCGTGGGCGGCGATATTCGCCAAGAAGACAACGGATTTTGAATTTAACGTGACGAACAACGTGGTTCAAAAAGAAAGGTTCAGGTATTTCATCAAGGTACCGGAACTTGCCTCCTTCTATAATGAAATCACGGACTACCGCACGGCGGAGGATGTGGGTGTGGATCGTCCCAACAAGAATGAGATACTGCACCACATACCGCCCACGCCGGAGCAGGAGGACTTCATACAGAAGTTGATGCAGTTCGCCAAGACGGGCGATGCCACCCTGTTGGGCAGGCTGCCGCTTTCATCCGCTGGCGGATAAGGTTGGCGTTCTTGTTCACAAGGGCGATGATGCGGTCGTGGTATTCGGAGTTCTCGTTGCATACGCCACGACACTGCACCACCTCAAAAGTTTTTAGTGACACCTCTATCGTTTCAATTCGTTTTCCGTCAATGGTGGCGGATAGGATAAGGGAGTCTTTTCGTTTGTGGTAACCGCCCACACAATGGTGCATCGTCCTTCCTTCCTCTGCCATTTCTTCCACGCTCTCTATGACTTTGACGCAAATAAGGCTGTCGGTAAAGGCAAGTCCGAAGAATATGCCCTTAGCTTTCAGATATTGTTTCTCGTCCTCAATCGCTTTCCTGCGTTGCTGTTCAGTCCGCTCATGTTTCCTTTGCAGGTTGCGCTTTGCCACCAACTTGTCGTGTTCAACTTTGAGGTCGGCAGGGCAAACGTATTTCGGGCTGTTTGTGTCCTTGCCGAAATGACGCAGGAGGTCTATGGTGTCACGCCACATTGAGCCGTCCTCAATAGTATAGCCGTTGCGGATACATATCTTGATTGAAGCCCAATACTCTCCAATATTGAAAGAGTGGTACAGATAGTAGCGCAACATGGGATATTGCCCTGCCTTCAACAGCGTTTCCGCACGGCTGTCCGACAATAATGCCGGTATTAGTTTGGTGGGTACAATGTCGTGGAAATTGCCGTTAAAGCCGTTTCTGCGGAGCGTCGGCAACACCTTATATCTTGGATATATCGGGGAATATGAGATATGGCGGTACGCTTCATTGTCATTGCGGATAGCAAAAGGAGAAGCGAATGAGAACGTGTCGATGTAGCATCCCAATGTGCGTGGAATGGCAACAACAGCCTTACGCCCTTGTTCATTCCACCAATACTGCCCGATTTCAAGGGCATAGGACTTGGCATTAACCCCTTTCTCCATACCCACGACAAGCAAGAACATTCGTAGCACTTGGTATTCTCCGCTTGTGGTAAGGGTTGTGAAATACTGCTTTTGTCTTACCTTGCGCTGATAGGTGAGGCAGACTTTCAAACTTGCTCCACATTCGGGACACGTACAATGCTCGGTCTGCTCCGTCATTACCCAACTATGACCGCAATCCATACAAGTGGTACGACCTTTCGGCAAGCGGTGTGCATAATGCTCCACGCAATTACGGAATGCCCAATTTATCTGTATCGGGGTTATCGGGCGTAGTTTCTTGCTTTGGGCAAGAACTGCTTTTTCAAATTTGTTTCTCGGTTTCATAAGCCAAAATCAAATAATGAGGGTTGAACTTGGGTTTCTGTTTTCGCCTTTGTCGGCTTGGTGCGGTTCTGCAACTTGCGGAGTTCCTCGTCTTGGTATCTGCGGACTGCCTGCTGACGTGCTTCTGCTTTTTCCTCTGCCGTGAGTTCCACAATGTGGTTCACCGCCACTTGGCATTGGATAGGCTTGCCCACCTCAATCTCGTTCTCGTCATAGTAGTGTACTGCTTGTCCGTATATCTCTCCGTCCGTGAAGCCGTTACAACCGCTTTTCTGCACATAGTTCAGAATGTAGGTTACGCAATCGTCAATGTTCTTGGCTGGATTGCGGTAGTTCTTCGCAAAGAGCGTGTCTTCCTCCGCACGTTGTTCCAAATACATCTGTATCGTTCTCTTGAAATGGTCTGTTCCTTTCATATCGCTGTCGTTTTTATGAGTTGTCAAATAGTATGTTTCAAAATCTCCCTCCAATAAATCGGCTCAACCTCGCTCAATAGGAAGTCTATAAAGTCCTTCCGTGCGTCCTTGTTCAGTTCGTGGTAGAGTCCACGGAACACGGACATATTGCCGTTGAGGTATGTTTCCACCATGTACTCGAAGATGTTGCCCACCTCGTAGTATCTGCATTGTTGCTCCACTGTCTTGCTTCTTCTCTTTGCCATGTCGGTAGGGATTAAAGGGTGAATAACCAAAGAATGAAGCCGAAGAACAGGATAACGGAAAGAATAGCCACGATTAACCCTATTGCCACTCGGAACACTCCGTTTATTATCTCTCTGACGATGTACCAAAGGATGCCGGACACCCAAAAGGCGGTGCGCATGATTAGGGTGCATATCGCAAGCCCTATGTATTGCGCCATTTGTCTGAAATTTACCGTTGCTGTCATAGCCGTATCATTTGTTAAGTTCCACGATGCTGTCTATCCTGCCGTATAGGAAACTGCGGAGTGCGGTCTTGTCGGTAGCCTTGTATTCCGCCCAATGTCCATACTGCTTTACAATGTAGGTTCGGAGAATGTCGGAAAAGTCAAACATCCAACCTTGCAAGGGTACTGCGCTCTTGAAATAGGTGTTGCTGTTCACATTGCGTGTAAGCCAATCCTTTTCCTCTCGGCTCAATTTCTCACCATTGTTCAGTTTGGTGCGAAGTCCGTACACCTTGCTGCCTTGCAGGTTCTCCAAACTTGGTACTTCCCATGCCACGAATTTTGTTGCTATTGCCGTTCTCATATCCGTTTTGTTTTTGATTTTTTGTTTTTTAATGCGGATTCAAGAGCTGAGGGAGTTGAGTTTCAAACTATCTTATCTGCCTCTCGTTTATCCGACATTTTTTTTAATGCGTCTTTCTGTCGCATCGGTCGTTTTCGTTTCGGGTGCTTAAAAAGGTAGGGATTAGGGAATGCAAGGTTTTTCGGGAAAAATACTACCCGAAGGGCTGGAGATTTTTCCAGAAAACAGGAGGCTTGACCTTGCTTTCCCGTACAATCCCGGAGTTACCTTTGCACCCAGCACGAAAATGACTGCCTGATGCGGCTCACTGAAAGGCGCGAAAATGGAGGTAAACGGAAGTAGAGGCAGATTAGACAGGAAAACTTCAAAAGAGAAATCCGTGAAAAAGACATCCCCAACAGAAAAGAACATAGCCGGTAGCGTGAAACCGGGCAAACCATCGGCAAGGAAGTATGTTTTTATCTGTTTGGCCAAACGTGTTTGGTCGGATGGATAAAATCATTCTTCCCGGTTTGTCTGCCGTGAGTGACGGCTTGTTCCATTTATGGAATGTGCGGTCATACACGGCTTTCCGCTTCCGGCTCAAAAGGACAACGAAAAAAGAAAAATCGTCAAAACCCCGTAAAAGCACCTCTTTGGCATAAGCACAAAAGAAAGGGGCCTTGTCTCATCAGTCTAAACTATTGTTTAGGCGTGAGGCAAAGCCCTTTTCTCCGCTTATGCGGCAGTCGGCACACGTTCGTTCAAAATCTTTTTGGGCGATGGTGTGCTGACGGATAAAATCGCTTTTACGGAAAAACTTGTGTGAGAAGAAAAAATCAGGAGATTCATTTCTAAATCTCCCGTTTTATTGTTACTTTTGCATACGAAGAGTTCTTTGAAGGTTACGCAACGCACAGAAGAATAATGCAGTAGATAACTAACTAATTCGTAACCTATTACTATTATGAGCGATTACCCAATGCTCATTTCCAATAAATTACACTCTTTTCGTAACTTCACGGAACAAAAATAAAATAACTGTTGGCAAATAAAGCCTCTACAGGACTTATTTTTGCAGATTAGTTTGAGAGGAATGGCTATTCCGGTCAGCTTCAGAAAAGATACAGCGCAGGAGAAAACCTAAACGCTTACGATGCCTTGGCATCATACAATAAGCACAGATGGTTGGAACACCCCGAATAGCGGCTATGTCTGCATTGGAGTATATTGGCTTTAATCATTATGTTCCTATGGAGAAACCTATACTGAGGGTAGCATTGACTAATAACAAGATTCCCTTTGGGATGAAAAGTGATATGTTCGACATGACATTTCGTACTTTTTACTCTAATGCCTTTACCTATGTGGATGTGATAAAGCGTGAACAAAATAAGGGGGAATTGTATAATCTTCACCAGAGCAAGCTTTCTTGGAAAGTCTGTTTTTGGCTTCAAAACTGTATAGCTATATGGACTTAATTATATAATGGAACAATTGGCTACGCTTCGCTCAGAAGTTGTGCAACATTTGCGGGAAACGACAGACAATAAAAGGGTGAAAAGAATATTCTTGTATATGGCAGAGAAAGCAGGGCATTGTTGCTTTGAAGAACTTAAGCCCCAAAAGATAGATTCGGGGACTGGAAAATTGCAACTTGTTACAAATGGAAAGTTTAATGCAAAATACAAGATAACTACTCCGAACGAATTAGAAGACTACGAAGGATATATAAGGAAGTTTGCACTGTCAAAATAAATTATAATTATGGAAGACAAGCGAAAGTTACTTAATGACTTTCTGACAGCGTTCCCATTGGAAACTTTGTCGGAAATGCCGTTGGACAAATATACCAACCTAAACAGATCGGAATCTTTCTGTTACTGGGTTGAGAGTAGAACCCATGAGTTAGGCTCTATATGGGGCGGCTCGTCCTATAAGTTCGGTATCTACAAGTATAACGAGAAACCCAAGGACACACGTGACCGATTCATGTGTGATGACACCTATGCCTGGTATACCAAGAACGGAAATACGGCAGAAGAAGCCTACGCATTGGTAAGGGGCGAGATTGTGAAGATAGCCAACCATGCCAGAAATGGCGAGTTCGAAGCCATCGACAGCATAACCACCTTTGGTGATGTGTTTAAGTGGAAGATAGCCTTCTTATACTCCAATGAGCAGTTGGTTCCTATCTATAACCGAGCCATGTTGGAGAAAGCATCAGCCAAGTTCGGTTTGGACAATCCCAATGACAAGAGTATTCCAGAGATGCAACGCTTCCTTCTCGAAAAGAAAGGCTCAGAAGACCTCTTCGTGTTCTACGACAGACTACTAGAAATGATAGATAACAGCAGTCAAACAGAAGACACACGGTCATCAGAAAAGAGATACTGGCTCTATGCGCCTGGCGAAGGAGCATCGAAATGGAACCTCTGCCAACAAGACAACATCATCTGCATTGGATGGGATGACTTGGAAGATTTGAGAAAATATGATTCTGTTGATAGAGTCAGGGACCATTTGCAAGAAGTCTATGGAAAGCCTGATAAGAGTTTCAAAAATGATGGTCTTGCTGCATGGGAGTTTGCTCACGTTGTAAAGCCCGGAGACATCGTTTATGCAAAGTCAGGTAGACACAAGATAATTGGACGAGGAATAGTAAAATCTGACTATATATATGACGAGAGCTATGAAGACTACAGAAATGTCCATAAGGTAAAGTGGACAAACATAGGAATATGGGATGCACCCTATAATTCCGTGTTGAAGACATTGACAGACATCACCAAGTACTCCAACTATGTTAAAGCGATGGAAGCATTGTTCAATACACTCACTCAGAAACACTATTGGTGGTTGGTTGCCAATCCTAAAATTTGGAATATGGGAGACTTGGCTGTAGGTTCCACTGTGGAATACAACCTCTATAACGACAATGGCAAGCAGCGACGTATCTTCCAAAACTTCCTTGACGCAAAGGTTGGAGATGCTGTCATAGGCTATGAATCCACACCTGCAAAGCAGATTGTCGCATTGGCAGAGATCTCAAAGGAGCAGAATGGCGAGACGATAGAGTTCGTGAAGAAAGAAGCATTGAAGAACCCCATAGATTTTGCGACTATCAAAGCCGTTGAAGGCTTGAAGGATATGCAGTTCTTGGGCAATCCACAAGGCTCATTCTTTTGTCTGTCAGAAGCAGAATATGAACTGATACTTGATATTATCCGTGAGAGCAACGCTGTCCCTGTAGTCAAGCAGAAGGAGTTCTACACCAAAGATGATTTCCTGAACGAGGTTTATATGGACTCCGAAGCCTATGACATCCTTGTCGGATTGCTGAAACAGAAGAAGAACGTTATACTACAAGGTGCTCCTGGTGTCGGCAAGACCTTCACCGCCAAACGCCTTGCATACTCCATGCTTGGTCTAAAGGATGATGAGCAAATCGAGATGGTGCAGTTTCATCAGAATTTCTCTTACGAAGACTTCATCATGGGTTACAAGCCAACGGAAGACGGAGGATTCGTACTGAGACCTGGTGTGTTCTACAATTTCTGCAAGAAAGCTAAGAGCAACCCAGACAAACAGTATTTCTTCATCATTGACGAGATAAACCGTGGCAATCTGAGCAAGATATTCGGAGAACTCCTCATGCTCATAGAGAATGGCTATCGTGGCAAGACCGTCAAACTGGCGTACACAGGCGAAGACTTCACAGTTCCAGAAAATATCTATATCATAGGCATGATGAATACGGCAGACCGTAGCCTTGCCATGATAGACTATGCCCTGCGCCGCCGTTTCAGCTTCTTTGAGATGGAGCCAGGTTTCTTGACAGATGGCTTTAAGCAATACCAAGAAAGTCTCCATGACGAGACCTTCGACAAAGTGATAGATGCCATCGTCAATCTCAACAATCTCATCGCCAATGATGACTCCTTGGGAACAGGCTTCTGCATCGGACACAGCTATTTCTGCGACCAAGAGACGGTCAGCAAGGAATGGCTGAAGAATGTCGTGAACTACGACATCGCCCCGATGCTGAAAGAATACTGGTTCGATGACCCACAAAAGAGCAAGATGCAATCAGACATTATCAAGAATATATTATCATGATAATAGACAAAGGCATACCAATCAAGAACGTCTACTACATGCTCACATACGCATTCAAGGAATTGAAGCGAAACAATTATGAGCAGATAGCAGGAGAAAACTTTGAGGATATTCACGACCTGTTTGCGGAAATCCTCTCCCTTGGTGTTGCCTATCTCTTAAAGCAAGGACTCCACCGCCAGTACGTCATCAAGGAAGAAGAACTGCAAACGCTACGTGGTAAGTTATCCATGCAACAGACTATCAAGAGACGCATGACGAGAGATACTCATTTGGTATGCGAGTATGACACTTTCTCGGAGAACAATGTCTTCAACCAGATATTGAAATCGTGTGTACTCCTGCTGCTTCGCTATTCCGATGTATCATCAGAGAGAAAGGCGAAGCTGAGAAAGCTCATGATATATTTCGAGGCAGTTGATGAGATACCGTCATCTTCTATCCGCTGGGATATGTTGCGATACGACCGCAACACACGCACCTACCAGATGCTCCATAGCCTATGCTATTTCCTGTTGCAAAGCCGACTGTTAACGACAGAAAATGGCGACGTGAAGATGGAGCGTTTCTCAGACGCACACATGAACCTGCTCTTCCAGCGTTTCGTCATGGAGTATTACAAGAGGAAGCATCCAGAATACAAAGCACAGGCAAAGCAGATAAAGTGGGACTTGTGTGAGAACGAAAGCGTTTCCGCATCCATGCTGCCCATCATGCAAACCGACATCACCCTTGCTTTAGGTGGCAGAACATTGATAATAGACACCAAGTATTATGGTCAAACCATCCAGGAGAACATGGGAAAGATAAGCATCCATTCCCCTAATCTTTATCAGATACATACATATGTTACGAATGAGGACAAATATCATACAGGTCTCGTTGATGGTATGCTCATCTATGCAAGAACGACAAGTGACATCCAGCCAGATACCCAGTTCAAGAACCACGATGGCAATATCTTCATGGTGAAGACCTTGGATTTAAGCCAAGACTTCAAAATCATAGAACAACAATTAGAGGATATTCTTAACTACAAGATATAAACAATTGAATGTATATGTTCTTATGTAAGTTATTTGAAAAGTTTATAAATGTGGGCAGATGTGGAGACACTGTGCCGCGTTTGTTTTTGGGAGGATGTCTGATAATCCTGAAGTTTCTTTTTTTCTTATTCCGCAAATACCGGTTGCCCGATGTTTTTTACTGCAATTATTATTTCCGGTTCGTTGTCGCAGTTGGTTGAATACTTGATTTCGTATCCTTCCGCCGCTCTTTTTTCAAGATAATCAATCCACTCTGCACGGTTTATCGTAGGAATTTCAGAAACATCTTCAAATTTCATCGGAAAATCGTCGAATTCTTTATTGGGTGTATGAACATATAATATTATTTGGCATCCGTAATGTCGCTGAAGGCAAACATATCCCCACACTTGAAATGGCATCTTTATCCTTCCAAGTCTGAATGAATCAAGCCGGCTAAACAACACGTCGAGATGCAGTTTTATTTCTTTCCATTTGCTAAGTGTATAGCCATCTAAATGTATATGTTCATAGTCGTACTCCGCATTTCCGTTTTTCAGTCCCGCCATTATCTCTTCGATAAAGTTCGCTTTCCGAAGATTGCGGTAATATCTTTTCAGACCTCGCCTTTTCATTTTTCGCATGACTCTTATGCCGTTTTTCGTTTCACCCAGGAATCATTCAAAATCCTGTCTGTTCATTTTTTTGTAAGCCGGCTTTTGCAAGAAATATGCTCTGCGCCTGTTTATGACCCGTTTCACATTGTTCGCAGCATCTTCTTTTGTGATATTGTCGCGAGCAAAAAGAGGACATACTTTTTCAAACCACGCTTGAAACCATGGTTGCGCATCCCGCGCACTTTCTTTCCACTCTTCCAACAGATTCAAACCGCCTTTCAAGTCTCCGAGCAGAAACTTAATCATGGCGGCGTTATAAATATCATAGGAATCTTTCATCTTTCGCCGTTGCTTTGTAAGTTTTGCATCAGCATATTCCAACGATTCAAACTTTATCAGTTCCCCGGCATACTTCAAAGCAGAAGTTGCCATACCTGTAATTTTTGCGCGAAACCTTTCCCCACTTTCATATTCTATATAATCACCTATTCTTTTCCATCCGTAGTTAAACGCAACGGTTTTGTTCAGGTCATCGGTATATTCAAACAAAAAGCCGATGCCTGCGTTGCAATACGTACCTTGTCCGGAAAACGATGACGGTTGGAATTCTATTTGAACAAAATAGTATCCGCAGTCGTAAAGCCATGTACGCGACTGCCCTTTTCTGAAAAAACCATGCGCAGCAAGCACTTCTTTTGCCACCTGATTGATTATTCTGTTGTGCTCTTCCATACATTGATAGTTTGCCGGTAACTCCGCCTGCCGGTATTCGTTTGGATAAAAAAAACACCCCTCTCCCGGGCGGGAGCCTCGGGAGAGGGGTAAAATTTATGGGATTGTGAATTATTCGTTATCCAATGAGTGGCAAAGCTTGAGGTTTGCCTCGCGCACACGGTTCTCTTCTATTTTGATTACCTTGCGGTCGTATGTCATGAGACCGTTCACCTCTATTTCGCAGTCGGTTGTCTGGGTATATACACCTGCTGCCACGCCTTTCTTTACCATTTCAATAAGTCCGTCAGCTATTTCCACGTAGCGGTCGGTTACTTCTTTTTCGTTTTTATACTGCACATAGCCCCAGTTGTCGCTGTCCTGCCAAACATGACCTTTGAGAGGAAGTCCGAGACCTCCGAATTCGCCCATAACTTCCACGCGGTCGGGGTCGGTGAGATACATTTCGGGAGCGGGATATTTGTGAAGGTCGAGAATATCGCCCACACCTTTGAAATGATTACCGCCCGAAGCGGAGTTTATGAGGCGTGTGGGGTCAAGCTGCTTTGTATAAACTGCTATATCGGCGGTTTTGAATTGTCCCCAACCCTCGTTAAACGGTGTCCATACCACAATGCAGGGATGGTTTTTGAAGTTTTCTATTATTTCTTTCCATTCCGCGCGAAAATCGCTCTCGCTTTCGGCACTGCGTGTCATCTCGTCGCCGGCAAACCAATGGGTCATGTCCCACTTGTTGTCCTTATAATTTATCTGACCGCTCGGCATGTCCTGCCAAACCACCATTCCCACTCTGTCGCAATACTCATACCACAAATCGGGTTCCACTTTCATGTGTTTGCGAATCATGTTGAAGCCCCACTCCTTGGTTTTGTCAACGTCATAAATCATTGCCTCGTAAGTGGGTGCGGTGTATATTCCGTCGGGCCAGTAACCCTGGTCAAGGGGACCCATCTGGAAGAGAGGCTTGTTGTTAAGCATCATGACGAGATGCCCGCTCTTGCTTCTGCCTTGCGAAATTTTGCGCATGGCTGCATAGCTGCTCACGACATCCACCGTTTTGCCGCCCGACACAACCTTTACGTCAAGACTGTAAAGGTTCGGGTGGTCGGGGCTCCATAGTTTTGCGTTCGGGATGTTAAGGCTTATGCCTTCACCGCTCTCACCTTTGGCGGTTGCCACCACAGATTTCCCGAATTTGGCGGTAACCACCACTTTGTCGCCGGCTTTTGCTCCGCTCACAAACGGTTTTACGGTGAGTGTACCCGCATCAATATCGGGATTTATCTCCATATTCTCCAAATGTTTGGCATTGACCGGCTCAAGCCATACGGTCTGCCAAATGCCCGAAGCGGGAGTGTACCAAATGCCCGAAGCCTTGCACTTTTGTTTTCCCACAGGCTGATAACCATCCGAAGTGGGATCGAAAACTTTCACGGAAAGTTTGTTGCTGCCCGGCTTGAGTGCGCTCGTTATGTCCATGCTGAAAGGAGCGAAACCGCCGGTGTGATTGCCCACACTCACGCCGTTCACAAACACTTCGGCTTTCCAGTCAACAGCTCCGAAATTGAGTTTCACATTCTTGCCTTTCCATGCGGAAGGTATGGTAAACGTGCGATTATACCACAGGATGCTTTCCTTGGTAAGCGTCTTGCCCACTCCCGAAAGCGATGACTCTATGGGATAAGGCACGAGAATTTTACCGTCAAACGATGCCGGTTCGCTGCTTTGCAAATCCTTTATGGCATAGTTCCAAAGTCCGTTCAGATTGACCCATTGGGTGCGTTTCAACTGCGGACGCGGATAAACGTTCCACGGCATCTTTGGGTTCACTTTCTCAACCCATGCGGTTTTAATCTTATCTCCCACGGGCTTCCACTGTGCGCCTGCCTGCTGTGAACCAATCAGCAACGCCATGGCGGCAACAGCGATGATTTTTTTCGTATTCATTTATATTTTTAAGTTATTTGGTTTTTGAAAAAACAGTATTTTATGGCTGCCGGAGGGACATAACCCCTCATTATACAGCAAAGATAACAAATCGAAACAAAATAAAGCGCGTGGAACAGCCTAATAATGAAACCGGCAGGCGAAAAAAGCACTACGCACGGCTCTATACGGCACGTGCATTCCCTATCACCACGCGCCCCAACCATACGGAAAAACGCAGAAAGCACGCGGTTTTTGCCAAACAACTGAAAACCAGATTTTTACGAGACCTTTTCGAAGTTTTGTAAGTTGTTGTGTTTCAGATATTTGAAACGCGCAAAAATACAAGGCACTTATTTCAAAATATAAGGCACATATTTTAAAATATATGGCTTGTATTTTTTGCAACAAGCCATGTATTTTTTCGAGACATAGGGAAACGGAGAAATTTCAACAGATCCGGGGCTTCTACCGTGCCGTATCAACCCGTACATGTACGCAGCTTAATCGCACCTGAGTCTTATGGCTGAAAACATAAGGAACATGGGGCGCAGGACAACCGATAAGGGCACAAAAAAACCGGGTATGCCCCACACGAGAGCATACCCGGATATTCGTTTATGTAAGAAAAACTTACTTTAAGCCTTTGCAATACGATTGTAGCCGTACTGTGCAATGTCGCCAAGCTCTTCTTCAATGCGGATGAGCTGGTTGTACTTAGCCATACGGTCTGTACGACTCATAGAACCGGTCTTGATCTGACCGCTGTTGGTTGCAACTGCGATGTCGGCAATTGTAGTGTCTTCGGTTTCGCCACTACGGTGTGAAGTAACGGTTGTGTAACCATGACGATGAGCCATTTCGATAGCCTCGAGGGTTTCGGTGAGCGAACCAATCTGGTTAACTTTGATAAGAATAGAGTTGGCAGCACCCATACTGATACCTTTCTGCAAGAACTTAACGTTGGTAACGAACAAGTCGTCTCCTACAAGCTGGCAACGGTCTCCGATGGCAGCGGTAAGCTTAACCCAGTTGTCCCAGTCGTTCTCGTCGAGACCGTCCTCGATTGAATCGATAGGATATTTGGTAATGAGTTCTTCGAGATACTTGATCTGCTCCTCTGCAGTAAGTTTCTTGCCGTTGGGATCCTTCGGCATACCGTTCTTGAGCTGTCTGTAATCGTAGAACCACTCTCCGTTCTCGCATGTAGCGAATTCGGAAGCTGCGCAGTCCATTGCAATCTTAACATCCTTGCCTGGTTCGTAGCCGGCATCCTTTATAGCCTGGCAAATGCTCTCGAGAGCATCTTCAATGCCGTTGAGCGCGGGAGCGAAACCGCCTTCGTCGCCCACAGCAGTGGAAAGACCGCGTTTCTTGAGCAATTTTGCAAGTGCATGGAACACTTCAGCACCCATACGGATGGCTTCACGCTCTGAAGGTGCGCCTACCGGACGAATCATAAACTCCTGGAAAGCAATGGGAGCATCGGAATGTGCGCCACCATTTATGATGTTCATCATAGGAACAGGGAGAACGTATGTGTTAGCACCGCCAATGTAACGGTAAAGAGGAATATTGAGAGCCTTTGCAGCCGTCTGAGCTACAGCAAGCGATACGCCGAGAATGGCATTTGCACCGAGTTTGCTCTTTGTAGGAGTGCCATCGAGAGCAAGCATCTTATAGTCGATGGCACGCTGGTTGAGCACGCAATCGCCTTTGAGTGCGGGAGCGATTATGTTGTTTACATTGTCAACAGCCTTGGTTACGCCCTTTCCGCCAAAGCGGTTCTTGTCGCCGTCGCGAAGCTCGAGAGCTTCGTTTTCACCGGTTGATGCGCCTGAAGGAACGCTTGCGCGACCCATCACACCGTTTTCCAATGTTACTTCAACCTCTACGGTTGGATTGCCTCTTGAATCGAGGATTTCTCTTGCATGAATTTTTTCAATCTTCATAATAATATGATTTTGAGTTTCTTTATTTTCGACACAAAAATAGCTCTTTTTTCGTAATACCCGCATTACGCACAAAAGTATTTTTATTAAGCTGTAAATGATATACCGTAAAATCTCAGAAAAGTGCCACTACTGCCGGGATATTTTGAAACAGCACATAGCAACAAGGCATTCTACTTTGCCGTTATCAACTCAATTTTGTAATTAAAGGTATGATATTCGCCGTGAAGAGCCTTACGGAAATAGCCATAAGGATTATGCCGAAAAACTTTCGCATGAGATAAATTGCGGCAGGGCTTATGCGGCGTTCCACCCAGTCTATGGCGCGAATCACAATGTAAACCATGAGACAGTTGAGCACCAGGGCAATTGCTATGTTAGTCGAAGCATACTCCGCCTTTAATGAAAGCAACGTGGTAAAGGACCCCGCGCCCGCGATAAGGGGAAAAACCACCGGCACAAGCGTTGCCTCCTTTATGGGACCCATATTCTTGAATATCGTAATATCGAGAATCATTTCCAAAGACATGAAAAACAAAACAAGAGAACCGGCTATTGCGAACGAACGTATGTCTACGCTGAACAATTTAAGCATTGCGTCGCCGGCAAGAAAGAATCCGAACATCAATGCAAAGGATATTGACGACGCTTTCCAGGCACTGACAGGGCGACCCTGGTTTTTCAAACTAATGATTACCGGAGTAGAACCGAAAATATCTATCACGGCAAACAACACAATGAATGCGCTGACAATTTCCTGAAAGTCCAGACGCGACAGAATGTAATCAAAAGAAAATAGAGACGATATCATAAGCTTGTTTACCATTTAATTGTTTCAAAAATCTTGTCGGCGGCTCCCGCATTCGAGTTTATGTAGTTGCCTGCCGCCTTTCCGGCTTTGCTGCGACTTTCTTCGTTGCCCGTAAGCAGGTCCATGGTCATTGCAAAAGTGTCGGAAGAAGTAATTTCAAAGCAACCGCCGAGGCGCAAAAGCATCTCCGCCTCTCGAAATTTGTGATGATTCGGACCAATTATGACAGGAACTCCGTAGACTGCGGCTTCCGGCACATTATGTATGCCTACGCCGAAGCCGCCTCCCACGTATGCGATATTGCCATAGCGATAAATTGAAGAAAGCATGCCGTAAGTGTCTACTATAAGGCAATCGTATGCGGACATGTCCTTTCCCGCAGCCTGCGTAATCCTTACGGCGGGACGCTTAAGGCTTTCGAGTATTCGGCTTATATGACTTTCGTTAACCACATGGGGCGCAAGAATGAGCTTCATGCTTTTGTGGCTGTTGAAATAGGGAATGATTATGTCCTCATCGGGTTCCCACGAACTTCCAACCACGAGTACGTTTTCCGCATCCCCGGCAAATTCTCTTACGACCTCGTATTCTTTGGCGGCATTCCTTATGTCGGTTACACGATCAAAGCGAGTATCGCCCGAAACCGTTACGTTTTTTATGCCTTTAGCCTCGAGCAGGCGGCGGGAATCATCATTTTGCACAAAGAATCGCGTAAAGTTTTCAAGAACTTTGGCATATTGTCTGCCATAAGGGCGAAAGAAAATCTGTTCTTTGCGAAAAATGCTCGATACACTGTAAATTTCGCAGCCGGAACGATGAAGTTCGTCAATGAAATTCTTCCAGAATTCATATTTAATGAAAAACGCTTTCTCGGGACGGACCATGCGCACGAATTTCCTTGCATTGCGGCAAGTATCAAAGGGCATGTAGCAAACTATGTCCGCTCCGTCGTAGTTCTTTCTCACTTCATATCCCGATGGAGAGAAGAAAGTCAGAAGTATCTTGTATTCCGGATGTCGCTCACGTATACGTTCCATGAGCGGTCTGCCTTGTTCGAATTCTCCGAGCGAAGATGCGTGAAACCATACATATCTGTCGTTTGTGCGAATGGCTCGCGCCAATATGCCGAAGGTTTCCGCGTGTCCGTCCAACAGGAGTCTTGCTTTCGAATTAAAGAGCGAGACTATTTTTACGCACAATATATACAGATATATCCCTAACGAATACATCACTCTCCCGTTTGGTTTTCCTTATGTCCGAGCACGCTTATGGCGCGGTCCATACGTCTCAAGGTTTCTTCCTTACCAAGAAATGCCGAAATGTCGAAAACGTGCGGACCTATTCCCTCGCCCACTATCGTAAGACGGAAAGCGTTGAGCACATTGCCCGTGCCGTATCCCTTGGCTGCTATCCAGTCCATTACATGTTTGTCCTGATTTTCTATAGAAAAGTCGTCGAGCGATGCAAGAAGTTCGCGCAGTTCCCCCATTACCTCGGGCGAATCCTGCTTCCAGCGTTTCTTCACAGTTTTTGCGTCGTATTCCTCGGGAGCTACGAAAAAGAATTTGCACAAAGGCCATAGTTCTTTTACGAAATTCACACGTCCCTTCATCATTTCCACCACTTCTGCCACACGTTCGGGAGTCTCGTTTATGCCATTGGCTTTGAGAATTTCATCAAAGGCAGGTGCGAGTTCGGAAGAGGGAGTGCGCAATATATATTCATGATTGAACCAACGGGCTTTCATGAAATCGAATTTTGCTCCGCTGCGACTGCAATGCTCAAGCTTGAATTCCTTGACAATCTGGTCAAGCGACATAATTTCTTCGTCGTTGCCGGGATTCCAACCGAGAAGCGCGAGGAAATTTATGACAGCCTGCGGCATGTATCCGCTTTCGCGATAGCCCGACGATACTTCGCCGCTCTTGGGGTCGTGCCATTCGAGCGGAAATACCGGAAATCCCAGACGGTCGCCGTCGCGTTTCGAAAGTTTTCCCTTGCCGTCGGGTTTGAGAAGCAACGGCAGATGGGCAAATCGCGGCATGGTGTCCTGCCAACCCAATGCGCGATAAAGCAAAACGTGGAGCGGAGCGGAAGGCAACCATTCTTCGCCACGTATCACATGGGTTATTTTCATCAGATGGTCGTCAACAACGTTGGCAAGATGATAAGTGGGAAGACGATCCGTGGATTTATAGAGAACCTTATCGTCAAGAACCGAAGAGTTTATGACAACTTCGCCGCGAATCATGTCGTGAACATGAACATCTTCGCCGCCCTCGATTTTAAGACGCACCACGTATTGCGCACCCTCGTCAATGAGTTTTTTCACTTCCTCGGGCGAAAGCGTAAGCGAGTTGCGCATTGAACCGCGGGTGGTGGCATCATACTGGAAATTGGGTATTTTCTCTCTTGCTGCCTGAAGCTCTTCGGGAGAATCGAAAGCTATGTATGCTTTCCCCTCGTCGAGAAGTTGGTCTGCGTATTTCTTGTAAATTTCCCTGCGTTCCGACTGACGATAAGGACCGTATTCGCCACCGAAACTCACACCTTCGTCAAATTTTATGCCTAACCATTTGAACGATTCGAGAATATAATCCTCGGCTCCGGGCACAAAACGATTGGAATCGGTGTCCTCGATTCTGAAAATGAGTTTTCCGCCATGCTGACGGGCGAACAGGTAATTATATAATGCAGTGCGCACGCCGCCTATGTGTAAAGGACCCGTGGGACTGGGCGCAAAACGCACGCGAACCATATTGCTTTCCATTGATTTATCTGATTGTTTTTGACGTGCAAAGTTACACAAAAATTACACAACCTGCAAAGCGTGTGCCTAAACGCTTCCGCGCAAACAAAACGAGTGAAAAACTCCCTGAAAACCCATGCTGATTATCAAGCATTTGGAAAGCGCAAAAATACAAGGCACATATTTTAAAACAAGTGCCTTGTATTTTAAAATATATGGCTTGTATTTTTCACGATAAGCCATGTGTTTTTTTCGGCAATATATTTTTTCTGAAAAATGACGGAGTCGTGGAGTTCTTTTTCACGTTTTCCTCAGCATGTTTGCCGACATGTTTTCGGCGGCAAACAGTTGTCCGGCGACACGAAGGCAAACAAAAGGCGGCGTGTCATGAAAGACACGCCGCCCGAAGCATTGGTTATATCTCAAAACTATTTGCCGAGAAGCAAATCCACGGCACGTTTCACCTGTACATCGTCATCGTTCAAAACCTGTTCGGGAGTGGGAATAACTTCCACGTCGGGATTCAGCGTCTGGTTCTCAAGGTAATTGCCCTGCAGGTCTTTAACAGCCACCTCGGGCACACCCACCACAAGTTCTCCGTCATATTGTGTCTCCCACCATACTGCGGTCATGGTGCCAGCCATTGGCGCACCCACAAGTTTGCCCAATCCGAGAGTCTTATACATGTAGGGGAAGCCGTGGGCGTTGGAGTAATCGTTCTGACTCATCACCACCGCCGAAGGCTTGGTCCAGCGCGTGTAAGGATCGTTGCCCATGAACTGACCACGCGGTTCGTAAGTGGCAAACAGCTTCCCGCTCAGCAGCACTCCCAAATCGTTGTGAAGCCAACCGCCTCCGTTGTTGCGGATGTCCACCACGAGAGCCTCCTTGTTGCGAAGTTTTCCCAACACACGCGAGAAGACTTTGCGGAAGCTCGGTGCGTCCATTGAGCGAACATGAACATATCCCACTTTTCCACCGGAATATTTCTCCACCATATCCTCGCGTTTCTTGAGCCAACGGTTGTATAGCAGCTGACGTTCCGCACCGCCGCTCACAGGTTTCACATCCTGCTCATACTCTCCCTTGCCCTTGGCATTGGTAAGCGTAAGCAACGTATGCTTTCCCGCAAGTCCTGCGAGAAGCGGAAAATAGTCCTTGTTTTTCTCAATGGGTTTGCCGTTAATCTTGGTAATTATGTCGCCCTCTTTAATCTTGCATCCTATGAAATCGAGAGGACCTTTCTTGAGTATCTCCTTAATCTTCAAACCTGCGCCGTCGTAGTCCTCATCATAAAAAGCCCCGAGACTTGCAGTGGGAAGATCGGCACCTTTTCCGCCATAGCGCGCACCGGTATGCGAAGCGTTCAGCTCACCCAGCATCTCGCTCATCATCTCTGCCATGTCGTACTTGTTGTCTATGTCCTTGACAAATTTGCGATAGTTTTCGGCATAATAATTCCAGTCAACGCCGCCCATGTCTGCACGATAGAATTTGTCTTTCAAAAGATTAACCACATGTTCAAAGATATATGCGTTTTCTTTCGATATGCTGTAGTCGTAGTCAGCCTTAACTTCTATAAACTTCTGGTTACCGTTGTCGAGCGATACCTTGCGAATCTTCCTGCCTCCCGCATAAACATTCTTGCCATTGGCAGAAATCGCAAATCGCGCGAAACCGAAATCGGGAACAGCAATGCGGTCGCTGCCGTCTTCAAGATTGCGCACATGCAAATCGCTTGTGGTGGAATACTGGGCTATGTAGTAAATCTTATTTCCGTCGGCAGTCAGAACAAAATCGCCAAGAAACGAAGAAGCCAGAGTTAGTCGCACAATACGATCCTCTCTGCCGTCGAGCAAAAGCTTCACGTCCTCCACAGAGTCTTTCCTGGCTTTGACGGAATCGTTGACTGCATCGCTTTTCAAAGACTTTTTGCCTTTGGAATTCTTATCTTTTTTACTATCCTTCTTGTTGTCTTTCTTGTCAGACTTCTTGTCCTTCGCGTCCTTGTCATCGGATTTTTTCTTCTTGTCTTCCTCTGCTTTTTTCTTGGCAGCGTCATAACGTTCACGCTCTTCCTTGCTCATATTAAAGCGATCGTACGCCTCTTGGTCCAGAAACATTGCATAAACATCCCTCTGGGTGCCCCAACTTCCGTGATTGCGATAACCGTCGCGCTCGCTTGAAAAAACCACAGCCTTTCCGCCGAGAGCCCAATGCGCCCTGCCGTCGTTGTAACCGCTTTCGGTGAGATTCACAACCTTTGAGCCGTCGGCGTAAACAAGTGCCACGTCAGTATTGTTCCATCCGCCGTCGCCCATATACGATGCCAAAAGATATTTGCTGTTGGGAGACCATTCAAAAAACAGGTCAAAGTCGGTGTAGGAATAGTTGTCTTTTCCCGGAAGAACCGTGCGCGAGGTTTTTGAAGCCATGTCGTAAACACGAAGTTCGCTGCGGTTTGCCCAGTAAGCCACCTTTTTGCCATCGGGTGAGAAAACCGGGGCGAAGCAAGCCTCCTTGCCCACAACGAGCGGCTCTTCTTTCAATTCGCGTGCGTACACAAAATTATCGTCATCCTTTCGCGGCATTGTTGTTTTATATATTCCCCAAACTCCATTGCGCTCGCTGTCGTAAACAAGTGTCTTTCCGTCGGGTGAAATCGAGACATTGGCTTCCGCTTCCGTGGTGTTGGTTATTCGCTTTGAGGTTTCGTAATCGGGAGTAGTAACATAAACTTCTCCTCTTGCACAAAAAGCTATAAGTTTCTCGTCCTTGCTCACCGAAAGTCCTCCAAGTCCGCCGCTACGTATGGTTTCCACCACATGATCATCGTGAGTGTTGTCGGAAACAATGTTTATGTCCAGAAGTTTCGGCTCTTCGCCCTCGCACATTGTGTAAAGATCGCCGTTATAACTGAAACTCATGCGCCCTGTTTCGGAAACCGAGAGATAGCGAACCGGATTTTTCTTGAAGAAAGTGATTTGTTTCTTGCCGCTTCCGTCTATGTTGCGTTTCCAAACGTTAAGCGAACCGGAACTTTCCTCAAGATAATAATAGCTCTTGCCATCGGGAGCCCATTGCGGGTTGCGGCATTCACCGGCATAGTCGGAAAGCTTTTTGTAAGTGCGTTTCTTCGGGTCAAGGTTCGTAAGCCAGATGTCGCGTGTTACCGGTGATGTGTGGTGTTTGCGCCATGTGTCTTCCATTCCCTTTCGGTCTTGATACAACACCTCGCCTTTTGCATTTACCGATATATTTGACATGAACAGTTCGGAGAATTTCTTGGGGCGCGATGCCGCAGTGTCCACGGAATACACCTGTGTGAACTGACCGGGAAAGACACCGTCCTCCGCAGTAGGCATATAATATGAGCGATAGAGTATTCGTCCGTCGGGAAGAAAGGTTTCCACCATTTCGCCTGCCGAATGGGTGGTGAGACGTTTGGGAGTTCCGCCGTTGCAAGAAGTGAGATATACATCGAATCCGCCGAGACGGTCGGAGGAAAAGGCTATGAATTTCCCGTCCTTGGACCACGCGGGCGATGTGTCGTATGCCGGATTGCTCGTAATCTGTTTTGCCACGCCGCCATTTGACGATACGACGAATATGTCGCCATGATAAACAAAGGCAATCTTTGTGCCGTCGGGTGAAATGGCGTTTGAGCGAATCCAACGCCTAGTTTCCGCTCCTTTGGTGGAAACCGTTGCCAACGCAACGAAAAGCATAATTACTATTCTGTTCATGTTTTATGTAAAAACACACCGCTTTCACAGGGCAAGGCTTTCTCCTGCCCGCAAAAGCGGCATTAGTTGTTTCAAGGTCTGCAACCGCACGCGGGAAACCGCTGCGAAACGCAGTATGTCTCCGTGCCCGCTGTTTTTTAGAACAGGTATGCAGCTGACACTTGCCACGAGTTGGACTTGAAGTCGCTCTTGGCATTTTTTGTAACGTCGGAAATCACGGGAATGTGAATATCACCGATGTTGCTGAGGGCTATGTTATAGGTGGCACCTATTTCGAGATGGTTCACAAGGCGCACGCCGAGACCCACGTTCCATGTTACGTTTGAGGATTTGAACTTAATAATGTCCGATGGGGTTTTGTCGCCCACCGTAAAGCCGAACTGCGGTCCCGTCTCTGCGTAAAGCGATGCAAGAGAGGCAAGCCCTATGCTGTAGCGCAGGTTGATTGGTATTTCGATGCTCTTGTAATATTCGGCTTTCGATATATTGCCGTCCGATTCCTTCACTTCTCCGTAAAGGCGGCGCTGGTTGTATTCCACGGCAGCATTCACGCCGAGACCCACGAGAGGTACTTTCACCCACATCTTTGGACCGATGAACCAACCGGCACGGTTTTCGGAATCGAAAAGTTTGCTGCGTTCATAGGACAGTTTTGAAACGTTCAAACCGCCCACTACGCCGAATTTAACTTGTGCCTGCGTGGTGGAAAAGCCGCCTATGCACAGAGCGGCAACGAGACTTAAAATAAGCTTCTTCATAATCGAAGTTTGTTGATGGTTAGTAATATAAGAATGCAAATATAAACATTTCAATCTTTGGGTAAATATATTTACATGCTAAAAGTTATACCATCCTCAGTGTCCCATGCGCGAGGTATCTACCTCCTTGACCGTCTTCTCCTTGTAGCCACCAAACTTATAGATAACTGCGAAGGTGACAGATGCCCAGCTGTAGTTGATCTTCATACGGTAGTCTTGGTTGCCTTGCACGGAACGGGTATCGTA
>OJAW01000611.1_pt1 | contig 24401 bp, 18 predicted proteins | sample 1589151 | NCBI WGS metagenome assembly OJAW01 (sample SAMN03283290) | human gut metagenome | biome: human-associated habitat; material: feces | host: Homo sapiens | place: Peru | collected 2012
GTCAACTTATACCAGTAATAATCTATAAACCCGAGTCAACCTAAATCAGGAAAGTACAATGGTGTACCGAATGTCTCCAGAAACGTAGTTGGTACAGGAGATAGTCCTTTTGTGTACTAGCCGTAACGCAATATTCAACCGGTACGGGATTCTTGGACCATTATGGGATACTTATTACACCTATTGAAAATGAAATATGCCTCTTAATCAGTTGATTAGGAGGCATTTTTGTGCGGAATCGTGGAAGATTATCGAACCTTTGTTGAGGACTTCAAGAGAGTGCTGGAGTTTGTGGAATGGTTGGAGGAAGAAGATTAATAGAGTGGATTGAAGAATACCATTGACAAAATGAAAATATTCTTTATCTTTGCATTGTTATATGCATTCGGGAGATAACAAGTAAAAGCAAGCATCTTTTCCCTAAAAGGGATGCTTGCTTTTTTTATTATTGTCTCATACCGAGGGGGTACTACAACAAGGACGGTTGTTCTTTCATTTTTCCCGATTAATTTGCATATAACATGAGAACAAGCCAACATCTTGTGATAGTCGCCATTGAGGTGGAGGCTATCAGACTTGTCAAAGTACGAGCTTACAAGCGAGTACGTTTCGGCAAGGTTGAGAGAGTTCGCAGTCACTACAGACGTTATTAGGGCAATGTCTGTGCATGGCTGCCACTCTGAGTCGTAAGACTCTCTGCTTCACCCCTCGGTTTTTATTTATTTCTGTAATCCTCCTTATTATCTAGCCAACCTGTTAAGTCTGGTAGGCTAAATTCAGTTGCTTGCGATGATTTTTGCCCTATGACCTGCAAAATACCGTTCTACTATTCTTTACATTTCTACTATGCTTGTCTATTTATTATTTGGAGCAGGCACAGTAACGCCTGAATGAAATTATGATAAAACACAAAAGAGAGTTCAGAGAACTCAGTGATGAGACTAAGCGGAAAATCAGTCAATCATCTTCAAACAAACCTAAGACAGATAGCCATAAACAACACATCAGCCAGGCTATGAAGAAGTATTGGCAAAGTGTTCCTCATCGCCCGATTTCGGGTGGTACGATTGACGTATAGTTATTGTCAAGAGGAAGAAGAATGGAAAAATAAAGCAGAATATCGGAAAAATGGTAAGTGGTAAAGTTTGATAGGTTGAAATTAAAGATGGACGTGGGTGATGTAATCATTAAGGATGATGAACCTTTTCAGCATATAGTCAAAAATGGGAAATTATGTGAGTTGCGGTATCATCAAAGTACACCATTCCAACTGGGTGTTAAATTGGATTATCTCAAAAATGAGGCGGTAATAGAATTCACGGGCAAAGTGTTGGGAAAGGACTATCCTCAACTGATATCCTCGGTCACCATTGTGGAATGTTTTGAGCGTATTGCTCAACTTGGGTTTTGTGAGTTTGATATGTCTTGTTTGGAATCCACCAAGGTGCTTTCTTGTGATGTCACGAATGATGTTGAAGTTCCCGATATCAACGCTATGACCAAATATGTTAGGGGACATCTTAAAAACTATACTCAGTTCACTTGTTCCTTGTTGAAGAATGGTAATCTAATTATAGAGAAGAATGTGACTTCGACCAAGTGCAAGAGGCGAATGGTGATTTACGATAAAGGCAATGAAATGCTGATGTCCAGTAACATGAAGTTTGCTGAACAAAATGACCTTTTAGGAGCGTTTGATGGCAAGTGTCGTTTTGAAATGAATCTTAGGAATATGGAGGCGATACGTTCGACACTGGGTATAACCGACAACTCGTTGAGGTCAGTCCTATCATCTGATTCCACGCCACTAAAGGATTTCCTTGAAGACGTTATGTCCGTTGAACCTCCGATTAAATGCTCAGATTGGAAAGAATATGTCCGAAATCTCGTGCTTCGTGACTGTAACTATGACCTTGCGCAAGTTGAGGCGAAAGTCCGTAGCCTTTACAAACGAGGAACATTCATCACGGGTGTTATGAAGCCTTATAGGGCTATGATGGAAGAACGTTATGGTGCTGATCCGGTTTTTAGTTTGCCAGATTTGCTTTCCAAACTATCTTGATGTATCAAATCAATGTCTGTATCAATTTAAGGTCTGAAAAGAAAGGTGACACGTCTCGAAAACGTATCACCTTATCTTTTTGTGTTAATTTGACAAGTGTCAGATTTATAAATCCTCTCCGTTGGCTCTGTTTTTTAGATTGTCGTAGTAGAGGCTTATATAATATTTCCCATAGTGTTCACTGATTGTAAACCATACTTGCCCCGATATGTTTTCAAGAGCCTTTGTTCCCAAGTATAGATTTGCTTCGTCTTCTGTCATATTTGAGGTCTTCTCTTCCATCTCCCTAAGTTCTTCCTCTGTAAAGTTCACTTTTAGATAGAATGATGTATCGTATCTTTTTTTATGAACCAACATCTCATAAGAAATGTCTTCGTCATCAGGAATCGGTTGGGGTTCTTCAAAAGTGAAATACTTATCGTTCTTCTTGAACTGATAAAGAAGATTATTGTATGAAATACGAATTGAAGCTTCATCTTCCAAAACACTGCTAGCAACATACACCCTATCCACTTTGCCATTATTAGTAGAGATGTAAATGTTAGACTCTTTCCCATTGAATCTTCCGGAGAGATTCTCAAATTGAGGGTTATACTTAAACCCTTTATTTTTGAGTTCCTTAATCATTTGTTCCTTGCTTCCGTCTATTGGAATGCCTAAGAACTTGATGGTGTTATCGGAGTTTGTTTGAGCCACAAGCGATAAACACGCAAGTAACGAGCATAAGATGGTTACCAATCTTTTCATAAAAAATGTTTGTAACAGCCCGGCTCCGGTGGCAATGTCGTGGTATAAACAAAAGTGTGAAGCCATTTCATCTATCTGACAGGAGGTTTAGCAGAACCGTAGGCAAAATAAATGACTGATACTCCACACTCGCTGAGATATGGAGCATCAGTAGCGAAACGCTATGAGGACAATATACCTTAGCAAGTGCGAAATGTCCCCGTCACCCCTTGCCTTTTTGAAACTGCTAATTTCCTGTCAAGGTAACACGAAAACACTTTCGCTGATATGTCCATCAAGCCTATAAATTGACTTGATGTAACAAAGATAATGATTTAGTCCGTAAAAAGATACGAAAAGTTATTTTTTGTGCGGTGACGTGATAAGTGTCCCTTTACGGATGATACACTTTTTGCCGTTGTAAGGGTGGCTTTCAGAGAGACCGTAGTTTTTCAGATAGTTGTAGGAAACGCCTAATGTGTCCCTATCCCAATTGTCGGTCAGGGCTTTGATGTTACCGTAGTAATAATGTTGTCCGTTCAGTTCAAGGTGGACAACGTTCCTTTCTTGTTTATCCATATCGCAAAGGTCGGTAAAATGTTGCGGATATTCAATAATGGCAATAAGAAAATTTTGCAATCCCTTGCTGGTATTAAATATTAGCACTATATTTGTATCGTTGAAAGCCATTGGGGGGGAGATGGACGAATGGGGAATATAACAAAGGCTATAACTGTTTTGATATATTGTGATTTAAGATATGGATAAGGTTGTGATTTTGGCACGTGTCAGCACTGACAAGCAAGAGTACGAAAGGCAGTTGGTGGAACTTAGAGACTACTGCAACAAGATGGGTTGGGAGGTCGTGAGAGAGTTCTCTAACAAAGTGTCGGGAGCGGTCAGCATCGAGGACAGAGAAGAGATTATGTCTCTTGTGGAATATGTGAGGGCTAACGAGGTCAAAAGGGTCGTTTGCCTTGAAATCAGCCGTCTTGGCAGGAACACTCTTGAAGCCTTGAAAGTAATCCAAATCCTCAACGATAACAAGGTCAGTCTCTACGTCAAGAATTACAATTTGGAAACCCTTACGGCAGATGGCAAGGTTAACCCGGTAACGAGTTTGATTTGCACCATTCTGTTGGAGGTCGCTTCAATGGAACGTTTGACCATCAAGGAGCGGATGGCATCTGGCCGTGACCAATATATTGCCAAGTGTCGTAGAGAGGGAATAAAGATGGGAAGGCCTAGTGAATATAGGAAAAGCTTTGACGAATATAAGGCGCAGTATCAAAAGGAAATTTCATTGTTGAGGAAAGGCATCAGCCTACGGAACATATATTCTTTGACGGGAACAAGCGTGAATACATTGCGGAGGCTTAGAAGTATGTTTGTGATTTGATGCCTTTTTTTGTATTTTTATATTGGTTCACAATGCTGATCTGGAATGAAAAATAAGCCGAAAGGCATAAAAATTTTCCGTGGGATATGATATAAATGATTAATGTGAAATAAAGGATAAAAGCGTCCTTGGCGTACAAGAACTCGTGGTCGTGGAGATTCCGAGTGCCGAAGAGCCTAATAAGAGAGAAAAATCCGCTCTGTGATGAAAAAGGATTACGAGGCTTTCTTGGACAAGATGGGAGTTGAAAGCCTCAACGATAGAACGATGGTTATAAACTATGTGAAAGACTTATTTGAGATAGCCACAATTGAAATAATGAATAATAAAGGGAACGATGATAGATTACAGTAACATAAGAAAGGGCAACCGCTGCATAATTTGGACAAGGGTGTCAAGCAAGTACCAAGAGGATAACGGAGGTAGCCTTGACACTCAAAAGGAATTGTGTGAGGAATATGCAAAGACGCATAATTTGGTGGTGACTAAATATTTCGGAGGCCAGCACGAAAGTGCAAAGACACCGGGAAAATTGGTGACTGAGATGACTGCCTATGTAAAGAAGCATACGGAGGTCTCTACGGTCTTGATTTCGGAATTCGACCGCTTTTCAAGAATCGTATGGCAGGCTACAAAGATGTTGGAGGATATGCGTACTTTGGGTATCATTGTGATTGCCGTGAAGTATGGTACTGACACAAGGACGAAAGAGGGTATGATGATGGCTCAACAGATGCTTTCAATGGCACAGTGGGACAATCAGAATCGCACGGATAAGTTTGTCGGTGGTCGCCAAGGTTGTCTTAGGAGTGGGGCTTGGTGTGAAAAAGCCCCGTTAGGCTATCGCAAAGAGGGGAAGAGCCGTAATACTTGGTGTTACCTGAATGATGATGGAAAACTCCTTATAAAGGCGTTCAAATGGAAACTGGGAGGAATGTCTAATTCTGAGATTTTGTCCAAATTGTCTATGATGGGATTGGAAATTTCAAAACAGGAATTACATAAGATTTTGGTCAATCCTTTCTATGCCGGGAAGATTACCCATAAGTTGATAAACTATGAAATGGTGGATGGACAGATTGAGCCGGCGGTGTCATATTCCAACTTCTTAAGGGTTCAGGAGATATTGTCGGGCAAGACTGGAAAATATACCCACCGCAAGCAGAATGATAATTGTCCGTTGGTGAAGTATGTGCTTTGCGGTGATGACGGAACGCCTTTCACGGCTTATAAAAGACGCAAAAACAATAGGATTTACTATTACTACAAGTGCAATAAGGTAGGATGCAAGACAAATGTCTCAGCTAATGAAATGCACGGCAAGTATGAAGACCTGTTGCCCGGCTATGACTTGTCAAAGAATATGCTGATGAACTTTTCGGACTTGCTGAAAGAATCATTCGAGGGCGTTTCAAAAGAACAAGAGGAAAGCCGGATTCAGTACAAGAAACAGTTGTCTCAACTTGACAAGAACATCAAGGCGGTCAAGACACGCCACGCCATAGGTGAGGTCTCCAATGAGGACTATACCGAGATTATGAAAGATTTCAATGAACGTAGGGATGAAATCCTGCTGAACTTGGATAATGTCGGGAATAATTTATCGAACTTTGAGAAAGTCATTCCTATGATAATCGCAAAGGCTTCTGATTTAAGGAGTTTATGGAGGGACGGGAACTATGAGACCAAGCGGAAAATCGAATATCTTGTCTATCCGAACGGAATATTTTGGGACAAGAATAAACGTGGTTATCGAACCGAAAACAGAAACTCTGTATTTGATTTATTGGATGGATTTTCAGTGGGTTATGGGAATGAAAAAAGGACAGCCTCGGATGAGGTTGTCCCCTTGTGCGGGTGAAGGGACTCGAACCCATACGCTTGCGCACCAGATCCTAAGTCTGGCTTGTCTACCAGTTTCAACACACCCGCAAAGCCTTCCGGCAGGGGAATCTAGATGATGATAGGGATTCCGCAGGGAGTTTGGGCGATTGGAAGCTGCCTTTGCTCCGAGTCCGAAAGGTTTGCAAAGATAGTTGAAATCTGTTAATATTCAAATATTATTTTTCTGTCCGTCGCGCTCTGCCGCATCGTTCGTTCCGGCTGGTTCAGCGTGCGGAAGATGTGAGCCGGCACCGTTGTCACCGATGTTACCGGCGCCGGTGACGGTCTCAAGGGCTTTGAGGGTTTTCTTTTCGTCGGCGGAGAGGTCTTCCGTCAGGGAGGCGGAATAGTCAAGTTCCTTCTTTTTGTTCTCTATCGCCTTCTGCGACAGCTCGTTCTGCTTCAGAGCCTGCTCCACGCCCTTCTCGAATATGTTGTGGATGGCGGAGGTCAGGTTTAGCGTCAGGCTGTTGACCTGATCATTGAAAAGAGGGATGTTGCGGCTCTTGTACTTTGTCTTGCCGAGTTTCCACTTCCAATTGTCGAAGGTGCCGTTCACGTTGATGCCGAACTTGAACGGAATCGGCGACTTCAGGGCGGAAAGGTGGTACTTGAACCGCTGGTCGAAACCCTGAAGGCCGCTGGCCGCGATCGAGTAGCGGTCGATGTTCAGCAGGAACGGGAAGATCTCCATGTGGTTCTCCTTGATGATGCCGCGGATTGACAGGGATTTTATGAAGCTGGAGTCCTTGTCCTTGAACATCAGGGATCTGCGGAGCTTGTTGAGTTCGTCACTGTCGGTCAGGGACAGGTTCTTGCCGTCAATTTTCACTATGCCGCTCAGGGTCGGCAGCACAATGTTCATGGATGTGTCGATCGAGCTTGTCGCGGCGATCTCGCAGTCGAGCAGTCCCCTGAAAGCCTTGAGCATAGGCACGATGCTGTCCACTGCCGGGAACAGCTGGATAACCTTCTCGGCTGTGATGCCGGACAAGGTGAGGTCGAAGCCGGCCTTGAGGTCTTTCTTGGTGCGGGTCGAATAGAAACCTTCGAGGTACACGTCGCCCATGTTCGTCGTCGCGAGGGTGTTCGTCGCCTGAAGGCAGCGCTCTTTCATCACGATGTCCGAGGCCACCCAGGATGTCTCCAGGTTTGAGTATCTTATCTTGTTGGCGCTCAGCGAGATCTTGGCGTTGAGGTTGGACGGCAGCACGACCAGCGAGGTGGAGGCGGTCGTGTCCGCGGCTGTCATCTCTTTGACGGTGTTGAGGTAGGCGTTGTCATCAACTCCGGAGAGAGCCGCGTTGTGGCCTATAGGCGTGAATTTCTTTCCGGCGTTGAGCGCGATGAGGATCTCGTTCATGTCGATCTCGTCGGAGGTTATGCCCAGATCCAGGTTGAGCCTGCCCTTGCCGGAGACAAGAAACCTCTTGAGACCGGTAAGATGGCCGGTGGCGGAGATGTCCGACACCCCGGATTTGAACGATAGTCTGTTGAGGTCGATCGTGTTGTTGGAGAACTTCCCGCTGAATCCTGTTATCCTGTTGTCGAGTGGATAGTACGGGGTGATGACAAGACCTTCGGCGAGGTCGATGTTCCCTGTGATGTCCCAGTCTCTGATGTAGTTCGCAAAGGATTCACCAAGTTGGATCTTGATGTCGCTCTTCTCGAAATCCTTTTCGGAAAGATAGTCCGGCAAGGTGGTTCCGGACGCATATTTCCCGAACACTTTCCTGAGCAGGGAGTCGCGTTTCACTCCAGGGTAGATCCTTTGCAGGGAGTCCAGCAGGTGTTTCCTGCGAAGCTGTCTCTCCGCGGAGTTCGGATGCGCCTCGACCGACAGCCTCGCATCCTGTCCGGAGAACCTGGTGACTCCTTCGCGGAGAGTTATATTCTTGTTCCTGCTGGACAGGCTGATGAACGGCACGCTATGCGTTCCTGTCTGCTTAAGGCTCAGTTTGAATGTGTTGACAGAGCCGATGGCTCCTACGAAACAGGAGTCTATGTCCATCATTCCGATGGAAGCGATGTCAAGATGGCCGTGGATCGGGTGGCGCTTCGGATCAGCGGACATCCTCTCCTTGGTGTTGTGTGCCGAAAGAGTCAGACCGGTACCCCGTATGAACGTCGAGGCGCCATATTCAGTCAGCATGCTGTCGATCGCCACGGAAAGTCCCGAGTGCCTGTGGCCGCTACCGCCGTGTCCGTCGTGATCATCCTCGTCGTGGTTGAAGGCTCCGAGGCTGATGTCCGTGTGGCCTAAGTAGGCGAACAGGGTGTCTTTCGGAATGCTGATCCGGATGCCGTTGCTCTCCAGAAGCCCCTCAAGCCCGATCTCGGAGAAATTGAACGCATCCAGTTGGGACAGGCGGAAGTCACCTTCGATTATCCCCTCAAGGTCGCCGTGGACAGAAACCCCGAGGCTGTCAGGAAGGTAGCAGGCCAGCGAGTCCAGGACGATGTGGATGTCGCTGCTGATGTCGAACTTCGGATCCGCGCCAAGAAGGTCGTCGGCTGTCCCGCTCATCATCACCTTCATCCCGTTGACGCTGAAGCAGAAATCCGGCACCTCGGCGGTGAGTTTTCCGTCTTGGCTCGTGGCCGTGATGTCAAGGTCGAAACGTCCGTCGCCGGAAATGCCCTCCCAGCCGATCCTGGAATCCGGAACCTGGATCCTCACCGAAAGAGGAGGGAGGCTGCCGGTACTCTTGTCATAACTGCCGTCGCAGAATGCATTGACGGAGAGCGTTGCATCGGTGCGCAACTTCTTAAGAATAGGGAAGTTGTCTCCGAAATACCCGGCTATCTCATTGATGGAGGCGTTTTCCGTCGCCACAGATCCCTTGATGTGAATATCCTTACCTGAAAAGTCCGCCTTCCCGTTGGCCGAAAGCCCGACGGTGGCTACCCGCGCGGTCATATTCCCGACCGTCACGCACTTTTTCCCAAGTTCCGGGAATATGTCGCCTTCGATCTCGACCGGAATCGACATCCTGCCGGATGATTCCATGCCGAGGAACAGCCTCGAAGAGAGGTTGACATCGAAGTGGCCGGCGCGTTCCTTGATCCCGAGCCGCTCTACCCCAAGGGCTACCGTGTCCGCAGGAAGCCGCCCCGCCACGAACAGCGAGTCCATCTCAAGGCTCACCCCCTCGATCTTGTTCCTCTTCGCGTCATAACGCCCCTTCGCGGTGAGCTGCTTTAGGAATATGCATCCGAATATGGTGTCGGAGGGATTCGTGTAGACTATGAATGGCCGTCCTCCGAGGCTGACCTTGCCCACCGAGACCGGCGGCAGCGTGGAGGCGATGGTGTCGCCGTCCTCTTTCACGGAACCGTCGCCGAACATGTTCCAGTTCGCCGTGGTGGAGTCGTACTGGTGGGCGAATATTCTTGGATGATCAAGAATGGCGTGGCGGATCCTGAGCCTGCCTGTGGCAGCGGCAAGGTAGTTGACCGAGACGGAGAACTTTCTGAAATGTGCCAGGGTGTCGGCTCCCTCTCCGCGCCCTGATTTCAGGAGGTAGCCTCCCGGAACGTCCAGTGAGTCGAACGAGGCGAACCTGTCGTGGGGGTAGGTGATGGAGAAGTTGTCGATAGTGACGTTGAGGTTAGGGAAGCTCTTGAACATGGAAGCCTTGATGCCGGTGAACGTGACATCCCCGTCGACATATTCCTTGGCCACATCGTTGACGACTCTCGTCAGTACCTTGGAGTTCAACGCGATCTGCAGGACGATGATGATCACCGCCCAGACGCCGAAGATTGTCCAGAGTGCCGGGCGGAGCCAGCGCCGCGCCCCTTTTTTGACGACATCCTTTCCCATAATCTACAAATATAGCTATAATTAGCCGGATTCAGTACTGCTGATAAGTAAGCGTTAATAAATTAGTTGGTAATCTTTGATTGTCTTTTCGGTCTGGCGGTTTTTTTCTCATCGGCCGTGTGCCATCGGCACACTCCTTCTTCTTCCAAAAGACATCTATCCTCGAAAATACCGCCAAATCTTTACCAACTTATTTTTTAACGTTTACTAAATACGAAAACCGGACCGCTGGGCGCGATCCGGTCATGATTGTCTGTGTCAGTCTTGATTACTGCTCGTCGAGCAGCTGGAGGTGCTGAACGTAGATGGCCTTCATCTTCGCGGCTCTTCTCTTTACAGAAGGCTTCTCGAAGTTCTTGCGGGCGCGAAGCTCACGGATGGCACCGGTCTTCTCGAATTTTCTCTTGAATTTCTTCAGAGCCCTTTCGATGTTCTCGCCTTCCTTGATAGGAACTATGATCATAATGCTGTTACCACCTCCTTTTTTTCTCTAAACTTGGGAATATCAAGACATTTTCCGTCATAAAATTTCCAAGCGCTCTCTAAAGCGGGTGCAAAGATAGGAAAAAAATGTTAATTTTGTCAAAACAAAAATGTTATTTCGATGGATAGCCCGTTTTTGTACAATAGATACGTTACCGGCCAGCATTTCATTGGCCGTAAGGAAGATTGCGCCATCCTTGGTAACCTTTTGACACAGAGTGAGAATGTGGTCGTCTGGGAGCCGTTCGGCGCAGGAAAGAAATCTCTTGTCCATCAGGTTTTCACCAAGATGAAAGTGAACGGGGATAGGTTCACGGTGGGGGAGATGACAGCGTTGGACATCAGGGAAGGCGAGTCTTTTGTAAAGAGGCTGGGAGCCGCTGTCATAAGGCTGGTGGCATCCACCCCCGACGAGTATGAAAAGATAGTCACTGCCTATATGGAAGGCACGCACTGGGTCTTTGACCGCAAAGCGTTCTCGGATAGGGACATAATCCTCTCCACGAACTGGGATCTGGACGACAAGGATCTCAAGTCCGTCCTCAGACTGCCTTACGTCCTTGCGGCCGAGAGGGGAGAGAAAACGTTTATGATCATCGACGAGTTCCAGAATCTGGATCTGGCCGATGACGGCGAGCGGATCTTCAAACTGATGGAGGAAGTGATGGACGAGGCCAAGGCTGAAGGCCTGAGAATCTTCTCCTATATATTCATAGGCTCGCAGGTCAATGCGATGGAGGACATATTCATAAAGAGGCATTTCTTCTACCGCAGGGCTACCCGCTTGAAACTGAGCAGGGTGGATGAGAGGGAGATTGTCGAGCACATCATCAAGGGATTCCTCGCCAGCGGTAAGGTCATCGACAGGGACCTGATCAGCGGAGCGTGCCGCCTCTTCAAGTGCAATCTTTTCTACATCAATCACTTCACATCTGTCTGCGACTCGCTGTCCAAAGGCTACATAATGGAGCCTGTCCTGCTGGAGGCCCTTGCGACCGTGATGGCGATAAACAGAGGCCGCTTCATCTCGATGATGAACGACCTCACCACCTTCCAGGTGAGCCTGCTGAAGGCGATCATCGACGGCTATTCGAAGTTCAGCACGGCTGAGGTGATCCGGAAATATTCCCTCAACTCGTCCGCCAATGTGCGCCGCCTGAAGGACGCTCTGATGAAGAAGGAGATTCTGACTTTTGTCGGCGAGGATGCGAAACCGGTGATTCTCGACCCCTTGTTCGAGTACTGGCTCAGGAACTACTATTTCAAAAAGAATCAATAATTTACGAATATGCGTCGCGGCCGCGCGCAACCTTTCAAAGGAGGATGAATATATGAACTCAGCGAAAAAGAAAATCGCCGTTCTGACGGGCGCCGGAGTGAGCGCCGAGAGCGGACTCAGCACATTCAGGGGCAACAACGGCCTGTGGGGTGAATATGATCCCGAAGAGGTCGCTTCAATCCAGGGCTGGTACCGCAACCGGGAACTGGTCCTGAATTTCTACAACGGTCTGCGCAAGAGGCTCAGCGAGGTGAAACCGAACGCCGCGCATTACGCCATCGCTGATCTGGAGAAGGAATATTCAGTGACGGTCATCACCCAGAACGTTGACAATCTGCACGAAAGGGCCGGCAGCACGAAGGTCCTGCACCTCCACGGCGAGGCGACGAAGGTTCGGCCCGAGGACGGTGAATATGACCGGTCATATTCAGAAAAAGAGGTGATTGACATCGGTTACGATGAGGTTCATCTGGGGGACAAGGCTCCGAACGGCAGCCAGCTGCGTCCGCACATCGTTTTCTTCGGGGAGGCCGTCCCGAACATCGAGAAGGCTATCGACATCGTCTCCGCCGCTGACATCATGCTGATTGTCGGCACGTCTTTGAATGTCTACCCCGCCGCCGGCCTTTACCGCTATGCCTCCAACGGAGTGCCGATCTATCTCATCGACCCTGAGGACGTGGCGGTCTATGATCCTCGCATCACGCACATCCGCGAGGTCGCTACGAAGGGAATGGAAACATTCCGCGGCATGCTGACTAATTCTGAATAAAATGAATATCAAGTGTTTGGCTGTGGGCGTTTGCCTGCTTGCCGGATGCCAGGCCGCATTCGGACAAAATGAGAAGTACCGAGACACGAATCTTTCCGTCGATGAGAGGGTAGAGGATCTTGTCGGAAGGATGACATTGGACGAGAAGATCCGGCAGATGATGAACAACGCTCCGGCGATTGACAGGCTTGGAGTTCCGGCTTACAATTGGTGGAATGAATGTCTGCATGGAGTCGCCAGAAGTCCTTACAATACAACCTCTTTCCCACAGGCCATCGCGATGGCGGCCACCTGGGACAGGGATGCGATACGCCTGATGGGGGAATATGCTTCCGATGAGGGCCGGGCGATATTCAATGACTCAAGGCGGCGTGGTGATCCGGGAATATACAAGGGCTTGACTTACTGGAGCCCTAACATCAACATATTCAGGGATCCGCGTTGGGGGCGAGGTCAGGAGACGTACGGTGAGGATCCGTACTTGACAGGTGAGATGGGCTCCGCTTTCGTGAAAGGAATCCAGGGGGATGATCCGCGCTATCTGAAGGCATCCGCCTGTGCCAAGCACTATGCCGTGCACAGCGGTCCGGAATGGAACCGTCACACGTTCAACGCCCAGGTCAGTGACCAGGATTTGTGGGACACCTATCTGCCGGCATTCAAAAAACTTGTGACTGAGGCAGGCGTGACCGGAGTGATGTGCGCCTATAACGCTTTCCTCGGGCAGGTGTGCTGCGGGAATGACATCCTGATGATGGACATCCTGCAGAACCAGTGGGGATTCTCGGGCTATGTCACTTCGGACTGTGGCGCCATAGATGATTTCTATAGAACCCACAAACTGTACGACAGTGCCGCGTCGGCCTCCGCTGACGCGGTGCTTCATGGAACGGATTGTGAGTGTGGTAGTTCGTATTTCAGACTTGCCGAGGCTGTGGCTGAAGGACTGATAACCGAGGATCAGATCGACGAGTCGCTAAAGAGGCTGTTCAGAATCCGGTTCCGTCTTGGAATGTTTGACCCGGACGATAGGAATCCATATTCACAGATCCCGCTTTCGGTTCTGGAAAGTCTTGAGCATAAGGCTCATGCCTTGAAAATGGCGCGTGAGTCGATGGTGCTGCTGAAGAACGATGGCACACTTCCATTGGACAGGGGCAAGGTGAAGAAAATCGCGCTTGTGGGGCCTAACGCTGATGAATGGAAGGTTTTCCTTGCGAACTACTATGGGTTCCCGTCGGAGATAAAGACCCTTCGCCAGGCTCTTGAGGCCAAGTTGGGTACTGACGTGGAGATTGTTTACCGGAAAGGAGTCAATCTTGTGGATGACTATGTGTTCACATCCTGTTACGACGACAGGTTGTTTAAGGTCGGAGGCAGACAGGGATTCCAGGCCGAGTATTGGACGAACACCGGCATGGATGGTTCCCCGGTGCTTTCCAGAATGGAATCTCGTCCGGATTATCGCTGGGGAGAGGCGCAGTATATCGCTCCGGGTGTGTCTGCGGCCAGAATGTCGGCGGTCTGGAAGACCACATTCAAGCCTTCCCGCAGCGGACAGTTCTGTTTCGAACTCCGGGCTGATGACTGGGCTGAACTTCTGATTGACGGAAAGACTCCGGAAAAGGTCGGTCTTGTCAACAACTATTACCTTCTGGACGCCGTCAAGGGCAAGTCGTACGAGATCGAGATCCGTTACCGCCAGAATGCGGAGAACGCTGAGATATTCTTTGACTTGGGATCCCTTGTACACGCTGACTACGCCAAGACCGCCGAGGAAGTGAAGGACGCTGATGTGATCCTTTTCGCCGGAGGAATCTCTTCGATGGTCGAAGGTGAGCAGTTGTCCGTGAAGATTGACGGTTTCTATGGTGGTGACCGTACCTCGATCGCCCTTCCTAAGGTTCAGGAGGACATGCTGAAAGCCCTAAAGGCCACCGGCAGGCCTGTCGTGTTCGTGATGATGACGGGAAGCGCCATCGGTCTTGATTGGGAGGACTCCAACCTGAACGCCATCCTGAACGCTTGGTACGGTGGCCAGGCCGCAGGCGAGGCCGTGTCCGACATCCTGTTTGGAGACTATAATCCATCCGGAAGGCTGCCTGTGACTTTTTATAGGGATGTCGAGGATATTCCAGACTACCAGAACTATAGCATGCAGGACCGGACATACCGTTACTTCCGTGGCACTCCTGTCTATCCGTTCGGATTCGGCTTGAGCTACACCACTTTTGAATATTCAGAGCTCCGGATCATCCCTGAGGCTGAAGGACGGCTTCGTGTGACGGCGGTAGTGACCAACAAGGGAAATCGTGACGGCGATGAGGTCGTGCAGCTGTACGTCTCCAACAAAAGGACTTTCGTCACCCCGCTCCGCTCCCTGAAAGGCTTCGAGAGGATATTCCTGAAGTCCGGCGAGTCCCGTGAGGTCGCCTTTACCCTGACGCGGGAAGACCTGACTTTGGTGGACCTGTACGGAGAGTCCATCCCGATGACGGGAAAGATTGAGATCTCCATCGGCGGCTGCCAGCCAAACCTGCCCTCAGGCGCTCCTTCCGGTAAGCCGGCCCAACCCTCTGCCGCGGACACCGCTCCGTCACGCTCCCTCATCCCCGCCACCACCGGCTTTGTCAGTGAATATATCAACGTAAGGTAATTCGCTTGACAGGAGACTGCTCTCCGATGCTCCTCGCATCACCCAGATCCGCCAAGTCGCCACCAAAGGCATGGAGACCTTCCGCCGAATGCTCGGACAGTAGGTTTTTTCAAGAAGGCATATTTTCACCAGAGTCAGTGGCGCATCCGGCACGCCTCATAGGCGGTGCTTCCGGCCACAGTCGTCACCTGTGGAGAGGGCTGCGCCAATGAGCGACGTTTCAGGCTCTTTCTGTTGCCTGTGAGTGCCGGGCGGCACCCTTGGGCGACGTTTTCGCCCCTTTTCGTTGCCTGTGAGTGCCGGGCGACACCCTTGGGCGACGTTTCAGGCTCTTTCTGTCGCCTGTGAGTGCCGGGCGACACCCTTGGACGGCAATTCCGGTCGCATTCGTGGCCCAAAGGGGCGGCGTTTTGTTTCGATGAGAACATTTCTTGTCTGTCCGGTGTTAAAAACCGAGGATTTTTTGTAAGTTTGTGCGGAAACGTGACCAATTAAGGATGAACTTGTTTCGAATATTCAATAAAGTGATTCTCGTTGCGGCGGTTCTTTTGACCGGCTGCGAGGAGAGAAGTGTGCCGGCAGGATTGAGGGCACCTGTCCTGCCATCGGCAACCGCGCAGGTGCAGGATCTCCGGGTCACACTCACGGCGAAGTTCAAGACCGAGGAAGACATGGCCGCCGCCATTGAATATGGATTTTATTTCGGGACTGATGAGTCTATGATGGAAAGGCACAAAGTGAGCCGGCCAGACGGGTTGGGATATTCCTTGACAATAGAGAATCTTGAATATTCCACCTCCTATTTTTATAAGGTTTGGGTAGGTAACGGACGCGACGAGCAGGTCTCCTCTTTGCTGACGGTTCAGACGGGAGACAAGCAAATTGAACCTGACCCGCCTGTGAATCCTGACCCGCCGGCAGAAGGGATCATTCAGTTCAAGGATCCTGCCGTGAAGGCTCTTTGTGTCGCCAATTGGGATCGGAATGGTGATGGCGAGTTGTCTGTGGCTGAGGCGGCTGATGTGGTGGATCTAGGTCGCGTTTTTAAAAGCTCAGACATTGTGTCGTTCAACGAGTTGGCATATTTCACCAACCTGCGTGTCTGTTCTTTTGCCTTGTGCCATAAGTTGTCCGAAATCAAATTGCCCGACAGTATTCTTAAGATTTCAGGCAGCGGCTTCAGTGAATGCTGGGAGTTGAAACTGACCGGTCTTCCTAAGAATCTGACTCAAATGGGCGAATGGGCGTTCCATCAGTGTAAGAATGTGAGATTTACATCTTTGCCTGATGGTCTTGAGACTATTGGGTGGTATGCCTTTGCCGGAGCGGACAACATTGAATTGACTGAGTTGCCGTCCAACCTCATATCAATAGGCTCGGCTGTTTTTGCGGGTAAGCAAGGTGTCCTTCCCGAGGACCTTCCCGCTTCGTTAAAGATGATAGGTGCAAGTACGTTTGGTGGGATAAAGAATTTCAATCCAAAGAGCATTCCGTCAGGAGTGTCAGAGATAGGGGAAGGTGCTTTCGATGGCTGCGAGGCTTTGTCTTGGACAAAACTGCCTGATTATCTGGTTAGGATCGGTGAGAACACGTTCCGGAATTGCTGGCATCTGGCTGCGACTGAGTTGCCTTCCGGCCTTAGGGAAATCGGCAATAATGCGTTCGAGAATTGCTATCTTCTGAATATTACAGAGTTGCCGGATGGCCTTTTTACAATCGGTGATGGTGCGTTTAAAAATTGCGGAATAAAGAGCCTCTCGATTCCGGCAAGTGTCGATCATATTGGTACCGATGCCTTTTATGGCTGTTATCCTTCCGTCGTCAAGATTTACGCATCAGAGCCACCGAAAATGTTGGACACCTATCTTGGAAATAGGGCAGAGGCTATTTATGTGCCGGAACAATCTATCCCGAAATATGAATCCGCCGCAAATTGGAGTAAATGGAAAGGCAAATACAAGGCCTTGTCTGATGGCGACTCACCGGAACCACCGACCCCAGACGGAAAGAATATTCAGTTTAAGGATTCCGCTGTCAAGGCGATTTGCGTTTCCAACTGGGACAAGGATGGCGATGGCGAATTGTCATATGAGGAGGCTGCGGATGTCAGGACAATCGGAAGTGCATTCTCTCGCAGTACAGACATCCGTTCATTCAAAGAGTTTGAGTATTTCACAGGACTCACAGCTGTCCCGGACGATGGATTCTCTGGCTGTAAGTACCTGATTGATTTTAAATTGCCTGCCAAGGTGATCCGAATAGGAAACAGGGCGTTCTCAGGCTGTCCCAACTTGTGTCTGACAGAACTACCAGATGGTCTCGAAGACATAGGGCATAGTGCGTTTGCCGGTTGTGGAAACATAAGATTGAATTCGCTTCCAGAGACATTGAGGTCGATAGGCGCTTATGCTTTTTCTTCTTGTGGTAATGTAAACTTGACCAAACTTCCTCCTCTTTTGACTACTATTGAGACAGGAACCTTTGAGGGAAGCAATGGGGTGCTTCCTGAAGAGTTGCCGTCCGGTTTGGTCTCTATAGGCCCGAGCGCGTTCAGATGTATAACTAAATTGAATCTCAAGAAGCTTCCTGACGGTTTGACGTTTATTGGCCTCCAGGCTTTTGAGGGGAGTGAGACACTTGCCTTGACTGAACTTCCGTCAGGGTTGACCACTATTGAGCTCAGAGCGTTCAAACGCTGCGGGAATCTGAAGCTGAAGAGCCTTCCGGCGGGGATTACAAAAATTGGCAAAGAGGCGTTTGCAGGCTGTGTCTCTTTGGAGTTCACCTCGCTTCCCGAAGCTTTGACGGAGATTGGTAAAATGGCCTTTATGAACTGTGCGTTCAGGCAGTTGACCCTCCCTGCGGGAGTTGTCCGGATAGAGGAGGATGCTTTCAAGGGTTGTGAGTCGATGAAAGCAGTCAATATCTTGGCGGAGGATCCCCCTGTTATGGATGATATTTATCTGGGTGAATATGCTGATGTGATCCGAGTTCCGGCAGCTTCATTGGAAAAATACCGCACAGCTTCCGGCTGGAGCCAATGGAAAACCAAATTCCGCCCGATCGCCGCTGAGTAGGTCACGCACCCCATTGCCCCAAGACAGAATTGCGACTGGGACCCGCTCCGGAAGGCTCCGTGCGGCGTACCCTGCGCAATTCTGTTTCCGGCCATTTTCCCCGATCCCTCCTGCAGCACCGCCAGCGCCGTTCCCAGCCCTTGCCCCACACGTGTGCAGACCTTGCCGTTTCCCTCATGAAACAACCTAGGCAGCCCTTCCGTGCGTAACCAAGTCTTCCTCCACCTTCATTTGGACCAAATATGGACCAAAAATCAACCAACTATTCACAAAATAAATGAATATATTTACAGCGTTATAAGAAACGACTCTTTCAAGATGCCTGATTATGGCACTGAAAAGAGCTTATTTTGTAGAGTAAAAATAATTGTCGGATTTTCTAACAAGTTGATAAAGAGAATCTAACTAAAAAAAAGCAAAACAGCCATGCTGATTTGAATTTTTTCAAGTGATTAATATTTTCAGATATGAGTGAACGGAATGAAACCAAGATTTGCCCGCATTGCGGCAAAGAAATCAAATTTGAGGCCAAGAAATGCAGGTATTGCGGAACGTGGCTAGACGAGGCGGCGGAGCGTGTGTCACAGCCTGTGAATATTACATCGGCTCCTGTTGAGAAGAAGTCTGACGATTTTGACAAGATTGCACATTATCATAGGGTTGAGATCACTTTGTTGGTGATTATCTTGATATTCGCAATCCTTATACTGGCGGAGAGAATAATATTCCGTATTCAACTTAACGAGGATTTGGATGGACTATTTTTTTGATTCTATTTTCTGATGAATAACACTATCAAATGCCCATATTGTTGCGAAGAGATTCCTGCTTCAGCAACCGTGTGCCCTTATTGTGGCGAGAACTTGGAGCACAGCAAAGATGGAAGATCAACGCAGGAGGAGTCATCGCCGGAACCAGAAATACCTACGGCAGCACCTAAGACGGATCACACTCCTTCAGAGAGCAATTCTAAGCCGACTGCATATACAGTCTCAAATTTTGAAGGGTCATATTCTTTGAAAGGATTGTTTATAGATCCGATATTCAAAGGATTCTTTGATTTCAGAGGAAAGATAAGCCGTAAGCAATTTAGGACAGCTATCTTGACTATCCTTTTTGTAATGGCCATAATTAGAGGGCTTGGCGTTTTGGCAGAAAGACTGTCCGATGCTTCTTGGTCAAACCATTGGGGGGTTGTGGAGGAGGCCTTGATGTTATTGATGATAATCTTTGGCTATTTGCAGACTGTCAAGATAAGTGTCCGAAGAACAAATGACATAGGCATAAGTCCGTATTGGAATCTGCTTTACATCGGTTTCGGACTCATCCCGTTCTTGATGTGCCTTTTTATGAAGACAGGATGCGGCTCCAACAAGAAAGCCGGAAAGATTACTGCCATATCATTTGCAACGTTATTGGCTTTGTGCCTTGTTATAGACATCGCTTCAGCGATAAGCGACGGAGATTATCAGCGTGACGATGACAGTGCCTCCTCTTATACTGGCTCCGCCGAGCAAGCATCAACTGAATCTAAAACTCAAGAAGATACCTCCGATAATGTCTTTGTTGATTCCGAAACAGGCTCCAAGTATATGCTTTTCGATGATCCTTCCTTTGGCAAAGGTGCGATGAGTGCGCTGAACTTCCCTGACAAAAAAATTACGCTATGCCTTAATACGAATAATACTTTGTTGATAATTGGAGAAAACTATAAACTTTATTGGCCTCAATTTACATCAAGTATGCTTTCTGGAATAAGACAGAAATATGATAAGTTCGAGTTCTATGCCCAATCTGGGCAATGTGCTTTGTGGGATGATGTTTATAGGACTGAATCTGGGCGTTTCGTTAGTAAAGTCAATGACGAAGTTTGTGATATAGTTATTGAGATGCGCACTTTTAATAATAATCCATACATCCACCTTTATTCGTATCTTGATAGCGTGGATTCTTCTTTCGATATTTGGGAAATATATGGAATCAGTGACTGCCGGTCAATGTTCGATGTATTCAAGACGTTAACCAACAACATAGGTAAGGCGGAAAGTTCATCCGCATCGTACCAATCAGTAAGTTCTTCCACACCATCATCGTACGAACCGATCTCCACCTCGACAGTATCCTCAGAATCATTGAAATCCAAGAATATAGAGAGAAATCTATCTGAAAAGCGCAGTGTTGAGTTGACGGATTCCAAACTGTTTATCCGTGACACAGTGGGCTCACTTGAGATAGACTTGAATGATATAGTTCGATTCGGTAATATGTGCAAGGATTGGTTGAACTCCGATGCATTGTCCTCATTTATCTTTGAAAGCTCAAAAGGAGTGTTCTCTTTATGGAGGATCGGTGCAGACAACATATTCTCGGAAAAACTGATATTGGATTCATGGCAACCGAATTATGCTGGTTCTGATATGATATACGAAATTATCATAGAAGATGTCCTTGGTGACCAAGTCAACATCAGTCTGAACGAGAGAGATCTGAAAACAATAATCAACCTTATATTTGATTAAGGCATCAATTAATACTAAATATTATTGATATGACGCAAGAAGAACAGTACCTACTTACATTTATACCGCAGATAACCGACACCACAGATCCGCTTCAGGAAGAGATAGACCCTTGTCTGAAAGATTATGAAGACAAATGGGCTCAGTTAGAGGGCGTGATAAAGGCGGATGATGAACTGGAGGAGGTTCCGGAACCAGATGAATCCAAAAAACCAGGTTGCGGAATTCCGTCAGTAACAGCGGTCGCGCTTATTGTTTTACTTCTTGTTCTCGGCTTGCCATTTTTGAATTCATTGATTTTGGGTGTTGCTGGGGCAGCCGCTCTTTATGGCATATTGTTCTATGAGTATCAATCGAAAGTAAATGACTATAATAACTACGTCAGGACGAGAGATCAATATCGTGAACGCATGCAGGTGCTTGACGAGGAGACTTCTAAACTTTGGGCTTATCTTTCTCCTAAACTTGATATCCGTTTTGAGACGCTCCGCATTGCCTTGAACAAAAACCTTGGAATTCCATATCCAAAGTCGGCCATCACGTTGGACAATTACTCCAAGGTCAAGAAATGCTATCTTGCCCTTATGAAGAAGAGCGATGAAGTGAATCGCATACCTGACAAAAAAGAGCGAGTGGAGGCCAACAGGGCGTTTATTGATGAGAAACTAATATTTCTGTACGCTCACTCACTGCGTGCTACCGTGTCCGATGATGTTTACGGAGAGTTCAAGCAGCAGCTTTTGAACGCCGGGACCGATAAAATGCTGATGCGACAGGAGATCAAAGGGCGGTACAGCCAAGGAATCAGTGAAATTATGCGCATCCCTAAGTACAAGGATATGCTTGAAGACGACCACCTGACTCCTATCATCAATAAATTCGAGGTGGTCTCCAGACGAAACACAAGAGGTTTCCTTTTCGAAAGCACAGACAAGAAAGAAGCGCAAACAAGGGATATGGCGGAACTTTTCAACGTCGCCAAGTATGAGTACGACGAGTTGATGGGTATAAGTAAGAAGGTATCCTATGCCCTGAGTTACGCCCGTGGTTGCGCTTTCCGCAACATTTATCTTGCTACAGAATTGATCAACTACATAGTAGGTTCCAATCGTGGCGGTGGATTGACAGCGGCTCAGGACGGGATAGACTTTTCATCTGTGAACACAACTGATGTCAGCGTCGATTCTTTTGAACTGAACGGCAGTTCGATTGAAAGCGCGGTGAACACTGTCGCATTCCTCAGCGATGCTGTGATGGACAATGCCTCGTTGTCACAGTTCGTTTACGAGAACCCTAAGTTTGCGGCGGGATTTGCGACGGTGGCCGCTGTCGGTGCGAGTGTCGCCCAGTATCTCCAGAAGCTTGACAACAATGCGGAAGCCCAGAAGCAATTGACGGATAACATTCAAGCGATCGCTGACGGTTACATCGAAGGCAAGGCCAATATGCTCCGTGCGATTGAAATCATAGGAAGCATTGTCAAATGCAATGATGGCTTCATGGCTGTTTACGAGCCGCTTAGAAAGAAAGTCTTTGAGGATGGTGACACCAACCTGACTAAGATGGAGATTATGCAGCTTGCCGCGGTAGCTAATGAATATTCAAAGACCGCCAAAGCCAAAATCAAGGAATAATGAATATGAACACTGAATACGAAGAAGGTATGTACCGTGATGTTGAAGACGAGAATAATCCGGTATATGACTATGACGACCAGTCAATTGAAACGGAATACTCTCAACCCGCTGAGGAGCGTTCGAACTTTATGCAGAATCTGACTTTGGCTAACAAACAGATCAACACCAATTTGTCATTGGCTCAAAATATAGGAGGGTTATATTCCGATTGTATCAAGTTGCGTGAACATCGCAAGGAAGTAGAGGCTCTTACGCAGGTGAAACTCGCCGGAATCGTGGCGAAGTACAAGACTGCTGAAAAATTCATAACGTCATCATTCTCTGAAAGAAATGATGCGCTGAAGAATAATTACGCGGTTCTGGACGATGCGGTCAGAAAAGGCGACAAAGAGTTGATTATCTCAGCGATGGCGAACATCAGCGGTATAGTCACAACCTCTCCTCTCAAAGATTTGGAAAAACTGTGCGAATCTTTTAATGATTCTCTGGACGGCCTCCTTGATTTTGAATGAGGATTTTATGTGGCTTATCGATTGCTGATTAAATATGATTACCATTTAGACAATGAATAATACAATCAATTGCCCGTATTGCGGAGAGGAGATTCCTTCCTCATCAACCAGTTGCCCATATTGTGGAGAATGTTTGAGTCAGAAGCGGAGTGAGAACCAGTTTTCGGAGGGGCTGTCTCCTGCAGATCATATGTCTGAGTCACCTGCGCAGGATTCTCGATCTCATATTACAGAAAGCGATCATGGGAATAATATATTCCCAAAAGCTGTTTCTGAGAGGCAGGAAACGTTTAAGGCAGGAAAACTCGCTGCCATAATTGTAGCAGTGTCTGTGGTCCTAGGCGTTACCCTTGGGATTGTTGTGGTAAAAATGAAAGTGTTTGCGCGTAATGATAATATTTCATCAGCGGTGTATCAATCCGGTGACTTACTGCTAATACCCACGGCGAAAGCGAAGGCTCCGGCGCCATCGGCCACCGCTGTTTCATCAGAGGCCACATTCTACTGTGACAACACCAAGGAGACGGTCGCGTTCGATTATGGGTATGAACCATATTCCTACGGAGACTATATTCTTCTCTCGGGAGACAGTGGCGCGCTTGGAATGTACTCTGGGTACAAAGTGGTGTCTTATAAGAAATCCTCCGGCACTTATAACTACGTCTGCTTTGGGGCGGAGGTGATAGTGTATCCCCCGTTGGTCATCAGTGTAGGCCGCAGACTGGTGAAGGAAGGAGATTGCGAGGCCGATAATGAGTATGACTATGTTTATGAATATTACAGCGGAACCACCAACAAGCAATTGACTCCTGAAGTGTATTCCGGCACTCTCGGTAAATACAGGATAACGGTGGAGCTTGCCTTTGATTCAGTTGCTCCGAGGGTGGTCGGCACTCTGTTCTACAACCGGAACGGATCGGACAACAGAATGTATGTGTACGGAGATTCGTCCGATGACGGATCTCTGGTTCTCCTTGCTTATGATCCCAAATTCCATGACAAACCCAACGAGACTTTTTTCTTGAATATGAATGGTTCCGTTTTGTCTGGGTATTGGGAGAAACCTCGGCGGGACAGACTCGATGTAAATCTTTCTTTAAATAGATAAATCATTATGCCACAACTGGTAACCTGCGGAAGCGAGTTTCTGCGGATCAATGCGCAGAAGAATAGTATTGAATATTCATCAAACGGGGGGAGGACTTGGCACAACAGGTTCTGCATGAGTTCGGTGGGGACGTTCCGGGATCTGCTGGTGATGGGGGCGGACTTGTTCGCGGCGACCTCCAAGGGACTGTATTGGTCGCGGAACGGCGGGGCGACTTGGGTGACGCGGTACAATAATTCGGCGGTGGGGGAGTTCCAGACCCTGGCGACGGACGGTGCGGAGCTGCTGGCAGGTACGTCCAAGGGGCTTTTCGCCTCGCGGAACCAGGGGATGACCTGGGAGCGGCGGAGGTAGGAATATTCACGATTCACTGGAGACGGTTTGGAATATGTTGTCTTTTTCGGAGAAGTTGGCCATTCGGCTGAGGACCGGGTGGTCGGATAGGGTTTTGTCCAGCATTG
>OJAW01000613.1_pt1 | contig 24377 bp, 17 predicted proteins | sample 1589151 | NCBI WGS metagenome assembly OJAW01 (sample SAMN03283290) | human gut metagenome | biome: human-associated habitat; material: feces | host: Homo sapiens | place: Peru | collected 2012
CACTATATTAGCAGAAGGAGACTTTAGTACTTTTACTAACGGTAGTACAAATACATTATATGAAGATACATTAAATACCGGTGTTACTGATTTTATATTTTATTTATATATAGATGGAAATGAAGAAAATGATCTAAATATGATGGATAAACAACTCAATGGAACATTAAAAGTAACAGCAGAATCAACTTCAGTAAACTTTGCTTCATATGTAGATACCAAGTATAGTGTTAGTACCAAAACATTTGTAAAAAATAACAATATAAGCTATAATTACGCTCCTTCATTATCTTTAATAAATGATAAACAAGGTGGAACTGCTTTAGATGTGGATGGAAATATCAGATATTATGGAGCATCTCCTAATAATTATGTTTATTTTAACTGCAGTACCTATCCAACTACTAATTGTGAATTATGGAGAATAATTGGTACATTTGGTGATAAAATAAAAATAGTTAGAAACGAAAGTATTGGTAAATACTCATGGGATAATAAAGACAAAACAACCGGAGCAGAAACTAACTATGGTAAGAATGATTGGACCGATGCTAGACTAATGAAATTATTAAACCCTGGCTATGAATCAGAAACAGGTGGTAGTTTATATTATAATGCCCAAAGTGGAACTTGTTATGTTAATCAAAATAATGCCACTACAGCATGCAATTTCACTTCAACTGGAATAAAAAATGATACCACCAGAAACATAATTGCAAAAGTAACCTATAATACTGCCGGATATAATGATGCTGCTCTATATCCTAATCAAATATATACTTATGAAAGGGGAAGCACAGTATATTCTGGTAGAAAAACAACATGGACAGGTAAAATAGGTTTAATGTATCCTAGTGATTATGGTTATGCTTCCGATTTAACCAAATGCCAAGAAAAGATAAATAATTATAATGTTTCTACTTGCTCTCAGAATAATTGGATATACAATATGGGTTCTTTATGGCTATTAACTCACGATTCAGCTAGAGCAGACCGAAATTGGAGCATCAATTCATCTGGCAATGTTAGTGTTAATGGTAATGGCAATGGTGGTACTTCAAATGGCCTTTTAGTATTCCCTTCATTATTCTTATCTTCTGATGTTAAAATAATAAGTGGTAATGGTAGTATAAGTAATCCTTATCAACTAGGAGTATAATAGAGTTAGTTTAACTAAACTAATTCTTTTCTTATAGTACTAACTGCAAATATAATAGGTCTACTGAGACTCTGGTATAGACTAAGAATTAGGCTATATCAGACATGAAAATACTTTGGATTTTCATGAAAGACTCTTATAATAGAAACTAGACAAGTTATGTTGTACAAAATATGGTAAAATTAATCTAGGAGGATGATGTTATGAGAGTAAATGAAAAAATTGAAAGAATCACACCAGAAACTTTGATATGTGGAATAGATATAGGAAAAACAAAGTGCTGTGCAAGATTCTGCGATTATAGAGGATTGGAGGTGTATCATAAGGTTTGGTTTGATAAAACAGAAAATCTTGATGCAATAGGTTGCCAAATAACAGCTGCAATGTATAAGGAAAATAAATCAGATGTAATTATAGCTTTTGAACCAACTGGTCATTATTGGTTAAATATTGATAAATATTTTAAAGATTGTGGTCAGGAAACAGTTTTAATGCCTACATATACAGTAAAACAATCTAAAGAAATGCATGACCAAAATCCAACTAAAAGTGATCCAAAAGATGCATTATTAATAGCTAGGCTTACTAGTGAAGGTAAATATGTTAAACCTATTGAAAGAGATGAATTATATCAAAATATATATTCAGGATATAGTATTTATGAAGATATTCAAAAAGAAATAAATAGAATACGAAATAAAATTCATGTATGGAATGATAAATATTTTCCTGAAGTAGAAAAAGTATATAAGATAGATTCTGTTGGAATTAAACCAATATATGAGAATCAATTATTACCTAATGAAATTAAAAATATGACATTAGAAAATCTTGTTGAATTAATGACTAAAGATAATAGTCGTGCAAATAAAAAAAGCATTATGAAATTAAAAGAATTATGTGAGAAAAGTAATGGAATAAATTTGGATGTTTTTACAAAGAAAGAAATAAAAAGACTATACGAAAGATTTATTGAATTGCTTAAAGAATTAGAAGAATATGAAAATGAATTAATAGAATTAGCAAGTCAAATTGACTATGTAGAAAAAGCAGTTGAAATAACAGGTATAGGATATATGAGTATGGTAGGAATTATTGCAGAAACAGGAGATTTAAATAATTATGAACATGCAAAACAGGTGTTAAAAATGAGCGGATTAAGTCTTAAAGAAAGTTCAAGCGGTCAAAAAAAAGGAAAGAAACATATTTCCAAACGAGGTCGTTCTAAATTAAGACGTAATTTAAAACAAATTGGCATCTGTCTCGTAGGGAAAAATAATTTCTTCCTGCAATTGCATAACTATTATACCACAAAAAGAGCTAATCCGTTAACAAAATTAATTTCAATAAATGCAATAATAAGAAAATTTATGTATATACTTATGGCTATAGTAAAAAGTGGAAATTCATTTGATGAAGAAAAAGCGATAAGAGAGAGTTGCATAAGTTTTAATTAATAATATCATTAACACTAGTTTGGTGAATTAAGATTATAAGGTAATGTTTGTAGTTTTAATTCACTAAACTAGAAATAGATTAGTGATATTATGTGAAAGTGGAATTTGGTAAAATTCACCATAGGACTTGATTTAGAATGAAAGAATCACCAAGGCCAGCTTCATATAATGCCGTATTAAAGAGTTTAGGTAGATAACAAGGATTATCAATACAGAATGAAATGAGAGGATAAGCATATATGAAAACAATATTGGCTATTAGTCCACTTAAAATAATAGGCAGATTATAGTTAATTGAACAAATGTTTGAAAAAGCATATAGATTAACAGTTTTCATTATGCATAAATATAAAAAAACATTGATAAAAACTAGTAAATATAACTAGTTTGAATATAAGAATAAAAAAATTTATAAAGTTTTGTACAAAAATACTTGACTTTATTATGAGAGGTAAATAAATAGTTAGTATTGATTTAAGATAATAAATATTATATAATACTACATAGTTAAAGAGGTAATAGTATGAGGTTTAAAAGAATATATATAGAAATAACTAATGTATGCAATTTAAATTGTTCTTTTTGTAGTAGTTCAAACAAAATAAAAAGGGAAATGACTATTGAAGAATTTAAAGAAGTACTAAGTAAAATAAATAACTATACAGATTATATATATCTTCATGTAAAAGGAGAACCACTTACACACCATAACTTAGATAAAATACTAGATATCACAAAAGAATATAATAAAAAAGTATGTATTACTACCAATGGTGTGTTTCTAAAAGATAAATTACCCATATTAAAAAAATATGATAATATCTATCAAATAAATATATCTTTACATAGTGAAAATAATAAAAAGAACTATCTTGAGGATATCATATCTTCAGTAAATGAATTGTCTTCATATATAAGTTATCGCTTTTGGACATTAGATAATAATAAGATGGATAATAAAACCAAAGAATATATCAAAGTATTAAGAGAAGTCTATAATAAAGAAGAAATATATAATGGTATAAAACTAAAAGATAAAGTATATTTAAGTTTAGATAATAAATTTACTTGGCCAAGTATAAATAATGATTATTATAATGAAAGTGGTACTTGTCTAGGAGCCAAAACGCAGCTAGCCATATTATCTGATGGAACAGTTAGTATCTGCTGCCTAGATAGTGAAGGAGTATCAAATCTAGGTAATATTTATTTAAATACTATGGAAGATATACTAGGTAGTGATAAATATCAAAATATTCTAAAAGGTTTTAACGATCATAAAGTATATTTAGATATATGTAAGCATTGTTCATATAAAGAAAGATTTGATAAAAAATAGCAGATAAATTTGTAAAGAAAAAGTAAATAGCTAGTAAAAACTTTTTACTTTTTTTCTTTTGTGGTATACTATGTATAAGTGAGGTACAATATGTGTGGAATAAACGGAATAATAAGTAAAGAAAAAAACAAAGATAAATTAATAAAAGAAATGAATAAAAGAATAGTTCATCGTGGACCTGATGCCGAAGGCATATATGTAGATGATAATGTTGCTTTGGGTCAAAGAAGACTATCAATAATCGATCTTGCTGGTGGTAATCAGCCTATATACAATAAAGATAAAAGCATCTTAATAATATATAATGGTGAAGTATATAACTATAAAGAATTAAAAGAAGAACTAACTGAATATGAATTTCAAACAAACTCTGATACTGAAGTAATATTACATGGATATGAAAAGTGGGGTAAAGAATTACCAAAAAAATTAAGAGGTATGTTTGCCTATGCTATCTATGATAAGAATAAAAACGAAATATTTATATCTAGAGATCATTTTGGTATTAAGCCATTATACTATTATCAAAATAAAGATGTAATACTATTTGGTTCTGAAATAAAAAGTTTTTTAGCTCATCCTAAATTTAAAAAAGAATTAAATAAAGAGTTAATAGGACCATATCTAACATTTAGTTTTACTCCAACAGATGAAACATTCTTTAAAGATGTCTATAGATTACCTGGCGGTCATTCTATGACTATTAATGTTAAGACCAAGAAAATAAAAATAGAAAGATACTTTAAAGTAGAGTTTTCTAATACTAAAGAAAGTTTTGACGAAGTAGTAGAGGAGATCTCCAAAGTAATGGACGATTCAGTAAAACATCATTTAATAAGTGATGTTGAAGTAGGATCTTTCCTTTCTAGTGGTGTTGATTCTTCTTACTTAGTAAGTCTAGCAAGACCTGATAAAACTTATACTATTGGTTTTGATTTAGCTAAATATAGTGAAATAGAATATGCCAAAGACTTAACAGATAAATTAAAAATAAAGAATATTAGTGAAAAAATATCTAAAGAAGAATATATGAAAGCTATTCCTGATGTCTATTATCACATGGACGAACCAACAGCTGATGGCTGTGCAATAGCGGTATACTTCTTATCAAGGCTTGCCAGTAAAGATGTAAAAGTTGTATTATCAGGTGAAGGTGCCGACGAATTCTTCGGAGGCTATAATAGTTATGATGATAACTTCTATACTAAATTACCATTATTTATAAGAAAGACCCTTGCGGGTATTTGCAAAGTACTTCCTAAAAATAAAATAACTAGATATATAATAAGAAGAGGTATGTCACTTGAAGAATCTTATGTTAGTATAAATAGAACTTATTATGATGATGAATTAAAAGATGTACTTAAATATAAAGATTATATAAAAAATAAAGATATAACTAAAGAAGTATATGAAGAGTATAAAGACTATGATAAACTAAATAAAATGCTTGCAGTAGATATAAGATATTGGCTAAGTAATAATATTCTTACTATCGTAGATAGAATGACTATGGCTCACTCTATAGAATCTAGAGTACCATTTACTGATATAGATGTCTTTAAAATATCTAGTATATTACCAAAGAAATATAAAGTAAGTGAAGGTACTACTAAAGTAGCTTTAAGAGAGGCTGCTAAAAAGGTAATACCAAATGATGCTTACAAAAAGAAAAAACTAGGCTTTCCAGTACCAATTAGAGAATGGATAAGAGAAGATGACTTTTATAATGAAATAAAAAATACATTTAATACTGATATCTCTAAAGAGCTATTCAATAATGATTATTTAATGAAAATATTAGATGAACATAAAAATAGAGAAAAAGATAATTACCGTAGGATATGGGCTGTATATAGTTTCTTAAAATGGTATGAAGAATACTTTGTAAAAAGATAATAAAAAACTTCTTATTTTAAATTAAGTATGATATAATCTTATTAGGTAGAGGAGTGATTATTATCAAAAAGAAAATATTATTAATATTAGCAGTAATATTAGTTGGTTTTGGTACATTATATAGACCAGCTCTTGCAGATTCGGGTTGGGATTCAGATTATGATTCAGGAAGTAGTTGGGATTCCGGTAGTAGCTGGGACTCAGGTAGTGATTGGAGCTACAGTGATAGTTCATATAGTTCTAGCGGTGGTCCTGTCAGTGGTATATCATTATTAATAACCATTATCATAATTGTAATAGTAATTATAATAGTTTCTAAAAACAATAATGGAGGAAACAGTAGCGGTGGAAGTTCTAGCATATCAAGTAGTATAAATAGTTCTAATAATACAAGTAATTATAAAGATATTGATTTAGAAAAAATAAAGAGTATTGATAAAGATTTAAATATAAATGAATTCAAAACAAAAGTATTTAGAACATATAAAGATATTCAAACAGCATGGATGAATTTTGATACAGATACCATAAGAAAACTAACTACTGACGAAATATACAACATGTATAGTAGTCAATTAGAAACATTAAAATTAAAAAAACAGAGAAATATCATGAAAGATATTGAACTAATTGATGTCAAAATAATAGATATTCATAAAGAAAATGATGTTATCACAGTAGATGCATATTTAAATGTAAGATGTTATGATTATGTTATAAAAGATGCAACTGGAGAAGTAACTCGTGGAACAGATAAGGCTAAAATGAATATAAAATATAAATTATCATTTGTTAAATCAGCATCAAATAGTAAAACTATTGAGAAATGTCCTAACTGTGGTGCTCCAGTTAATATCGTAGGTTCCGCTACTTGCGAATACTGTGATAGCATTCTAGTAAAAGATGCTAGTGATTATGTAATGAGTAAAAAAGTATCTTTAGGACAAACTTTAGAAAGGTAGGACTATGGAAGATTTTAACGAGGCAATGTTTAAGACAAAAGTCGATAATATCTTTGTAAAATTATATACTTGTATCATGAAAGGTGATTTAACTGATGTTAGACACTTTCTAAGTAATGAACTATATAATAATTATACAGCCAAAATAAACGAATTAACTAGTCATAACAAAAGACAAATGTATGACGAAATTAATGTTAAAAACACCAGAGTTATAAGTAGAAAAATTTTAGAGGATAAAGAAATTGTTGATGTAGAACTAATATCCAGATATATGGATTATATAATTGACATAAATACTGGAAATCTTATATCTGGAGATGATACAAGAAGAATAGAAAAAAGAAATATATTAAGATTCGAGAAAAAATTAAATGCTAAAGATTTTGGTATTGTACGTAAATGTCCAGGATGTGGTGCTAGTATTGATGTTAATAATACTGGTAAGTGTGAGTATTGTGATACAATATTTAACCTAGATGATTATGATTATATCCTAGTATCAATAAGCACAAATTAAGTAATTAAAACAAAATGCTAAATTAAATAAGAGGAGGAAATAATATGGGATTAATAAAAGCATTTAGTACTTCAAAGTCTTCTGTTTTAGGAGATCAATTTAAGGAGTATGTAACTTGTCCAACAATGGAGAAAGGAGTACTAGTTCAAAGAGGAAGAGTAGAGCATGGTAATGGAAATACAAATCCTTCTGAAAACATAATATCTAATGGAAGTGTCATTGCAGTACCAGAAGGAACCGCAATGATGGTTGTAGAAAATGGAGCAATTTTAGAATTCTCTGCTGAACCAGGAACATACACTTTTGATAAAGGAACAGAGACTAGCATCTTTGAAGGTGGCTTTGGTAAAGGCTTAGTTGAAGCTATCAAAAAGATGGGTAAGAGAACAACATTTGGTGGTCAAACCGCTAATGACCAAAGAGTTTATTATATAAACTTACTTGCAATAACAGGTAATAAATTTGGTTCTCCACAACCAAGAAAGATAACTGACGATAAATATGGAATGCTTGAGGTAACATTCTTTGGTGAATACGCTATAAAAATAGATAATCCAACTGTACTAGTTCAAAATGTAATTGGTTCTAATGCTAAAGATACAATATACTATAGTGATATTCTTGAAGATCAATTTAAAACTAAGTTCGTTGAAAAATTAACACAAGCTATAACTGTTGTAATGAGAAAACACAAAATACCATTTGGTGATATTGGTATGTATAATACTGATATGGTAACAGAAATGAATAATCTATTACAAAGTGATTTAGTAGAAAAATATGGTGTTAAAATATCTGATATAGCAATCGCTGACATTAATTTAACTGATAAATCAATGGAAAGAGTATCAAAAATTGACGATGCTACAATATTCTCAAATGGTTCTCTTCAGTCAGGATTAATGGCCGAAGCAAGTGCTGAAGCAATGAAGAGTGCAGCTTCTAATAGTAACGGAGCAATGATGGGATTCATGGGAATGAATATGGCTCAAAATAGTGGTGCAACAATGATGGGAGCAGTTCAAAAGGAAGATTCAGTTTCAAAAGAAGAAAGAGAAATGCCAGAACCAGGAAGCCTATTCAAGAAAGAAGAACAAGAGCCAAAAGAAGAACCGGTAGAAGTAGTTAAAGAAGAACCAGTAGAGGAAGTAAAGGCAGAAGAAAGTAGCATAGGACCTAAGTTTTGTCCTAATTGCGGAACTCCCGCTAACGGAGGGAACTTCTGTACCAACTGTGGTAATAAACTAAGATAGTAAAAAAATTACTATCTTTTTAAATCTATATATTTATGATATAATACTTAAGAATTATTATATTAAAGAAAGAGATGATAAAATGACTGATATAGAAATAGCAAGAAGTATAAATCCTAAAAATATAACTGAAGTAGCCAAAGAACTTGGTATCGAAGATAAAATAGAATTATATGGTAATGATAAGGCTAAAATATCTTTAGATTTATTAAATAAAAAAAGAAATAGTAAATTAGTTTTAGTAACTGCAATTAATCCCACTCCAATGGGTGAGGGTAAAACTACTGTATCAATATCATTAAATGATGCATTATGTAAATTGGGTAAGAAAAGTATTTTAGCTCTAAGAGAACCATCACTAGGACCAGTATTTGGTATAAAAGGTGGGGCTACTGGTGGAGGATATGCCCAGGTAATACCAATGGAAGATATTAATCTTCATTTTACTGGAGATTTTCATGCTATAACTACTGCCAATAATTTATTATGTTCAGTAATAGATAATCATATTTATCAAGGTAATACTTTAAATATTGATAAGGTAATATTTAAAAGATGCTTAGATTTAAATGATAGACAGTTAAGAGTAATAAATACAGGACTATCAAAAGAAAAAAATACTAAAGAGAGAATGGATGGTTTCGATATAACTGCTGCTTCTGAAATAATGGCTATTCTATGTTTAAGTAAAGACTTAAACGACTTGAAGAGAAGACTTGGTAATATTGTAATTGGTTATGATAATAAAGGAAAAGAGATAACTGCTAGAATGTTAAAGGCTGATGGAGCAATGACTGTTTTACTAAAAGATGCTATAAAACCTAATTTAGTTCAAACACTTGAAGGTAATCCATGTATCATACATGGTGGGCCATTTGCCAATATCGCTCACGGATGTAATAGTGTAATAGCTACTAATATTGCTATGTCATTAGGAGATATAACTATAACTGAAGCCGGCTTTGGAGCGGATCTTGGAGCAGAAAAGTTCTTAGATATAAAATGCCGAAATATTAATACACATCCTGATACAGTAGTTCTAGTAGCTACAATTAGATCACTTAAATATCATGGAGGAATGCCTCAAGAAGATATAACCAAAGAAAGTATTGATTACTTAAAAAAAGGTATGAATAATTTATATAAACATATCCATAATCTAAAAGAAGTATATGGACTTAATGTAGTCGTAGCTATTAATAGATTCAGTACAGACACTGATAAAGAAATCAACTTTCTAGAGGAGCAGTTAAGCAAGATAGATGTAGATTATGCTGTTACTGATGGTTATTCATTAGGTAGTGATGGAAGTATAGATTTAGCAAGAAAAGTTTTAGATAATATTAATAAACCCAATAACTTTAATTATGTTTATGATATAAATGATAGTATTAAAGAAAAAATATACAAAGTATCTACCAAAATATATGGTGCTAAAGATGTAGAATATTCAGATGTAGCTTTAGAAAAACTATCATTACTAGAGGAATATAATAATATGCCAATATGTATTGCTAAAACACAGTATTCATTATCAGATGATCCTAAGAATTTAGATCCTAAAGAAGACTATAATATTCATGTGGCAGACCTAGTATTAAAGGCTGGAGCAGAGTTTATCGTAGTCTTAACTGGAGATATAATGACTATGCCAGGATTACCAAAAGTACCAAATAGCGAGAATATAGATATTATAGATGATGTAACTATAGGAATATTTTAGTATTCCTTTTCTTTATAAATGCTTTATTTTATTAAAATAATGTGCTAAAATACTAAAAGAAAGAAGGAAGAAGTATGAAAGTAGGAATATGTTCATTAGGATGTAAAGTTAATATATATGAAAGCGAATTAGTTACTAATATATTAAAAAATAATAATTATACAGTCGTGGATTTTGAAGATAAAGCAGATATATACATAATAAATACTTGTAGTGTAACTAATGAAAGTGATAAGAAAAGCAGAAAGATGATAAATAGGGCTAAAAAAAATAATCCAGATGCTATTATTATCGTAATGGGTTGTTATAGCCAGGTTAATGCTGAAGATATCGATGTCGATATTGTTTTAGGTAATAGAGATAAATCTAAAATAGTAGAAATAATTGAAGAATATATAAAAACAAAACAAAAGAAAAAAATAATATATGATTTAACTAAAGTAGATTTTGAAAAGATGGAAATAACTAACTTTGATAGTCATACTAGAGCTTTTGTTAAAATCCAAGATGGATGTAATGCCTTCTGTTCTTACTGCATAATACCATATGTAAGAGGAAGAGTAAGAAGTAAAGATCCTGAAGATGTTATTAATGAAGTGACAGCCCTAGTAGAAAAGGGTTATAAAGAAATAGTACTAACTGGTATTCATACAGGTAGATATGGAACTGATATAAATACTACCCTTGAAGAACTATTAAATAAATTAGTAAATATACCAAATATATATCGTATAAGATTATCTTCAATAGAAATAAATGAAATAACTCCTGGTATAAAAGAACTATTAAAAGAAAATAAAGTGATGGCTAAACATTTACATATACCATTGCAATCAGGATCTAATAAAATATTAAAACTTATGAATAGAAGATATAACAAAGAACAATTTCTATCTATGGTAGATAATTTAAGAGATATACCTGATATATCTTTAACTACTGATTTAATCGTCGGTTTTCCAAATGAAGGTGAAGAAGAATTTAATGAGACAATAGATACTCTAAAAGAAATAGGTTTTACTAAGATTCATACTTTTCCATATTCAAAAAGAAAAGGTACGCCAGCAGCCGTAATGGATAATCAAGTATCTCCAGAAGAAAAGAAAAAGAGAGTGCATAGAATATTAGATTTATCTAATAAGTACGAACATAATTTCTATGAAAGTAAGATAGGTAAGACTTATGATGGTGTAGTAGAGGTTCATTCTAATGGTACCACTATTGTTCACACCTCTAACTTTATACCAGTAATTATTAATGATGTAGTAGAAGAGGGAACTATAGTTAATGTTAAAATAGAAAAAGTAGAAGATTTAAAAGTATATGGAAGAATAGTTTAAAAGGAGAATAAATATGAGTGAAAACAAGTATGTATATCATGGAAGTCATATTCCTGATTTAAAAGTAATCAAACCACATAAGAGTACACATCAGCAAAACTGGGTATATGCCACATCTTCAAAGGCAGTAGCTACCATTTTCTTAAGTAACAAACATAGTGATTTATATTATTACTTAGGTGGTAATGACGAAGATAACAATCTTGTTCTCGTAGAAAGAAAAAAAGGTATGTTTAAGGATATATTTGATGTATCTGGTTCTATTTATAAACTAAGTTCTAAAAACTTTCTTAATGGTATTACAGGTTGGTCTATGGAAGTTGTAAGTAATAAAGAAGAGCAAGTACTTGAAGAAGAAAAAATAACAAATGTTTATGAAGAACTAATAAAATTTAATGACGAGGGAAAAATCAAATTATATTTATATCCTAGCAGACCTAGTTATATTCCTTTAGACAATAGTGATTTAATACCTAAAGTAATCAGATGGTCAAAGAAAGGATTAAAAATAGGAACTTTCTTTGATTTGTATCCAGAACTTACTGATAGGTTCTATGAAGAATTAGAAAAAACTAAATAGTATATGGAAGAATAGTTTAATATTCTTTCTTTTTTTCTCATATTATGTAATGACAATGTAATGAAAATGTATTGACTATAAATTAGAATTATGTTATTATTAATACGAGGAAAGGGAGCGTGAATTATGGATAATACTTCTAATACTACTAATTTAAATGTTAGAGTGGATTCAACCTTAAAGAAAGAATCAGATATGTTATTTAAAGATTTAGGTTTAAATATGAGTACTGCGATTAATATGTTTTTAACACAATGTGTAAAGACTTCCAGTATACCATTTAATATTTCAGAACCTAAACCAAGTAGACAACTGAAAAGAGCATTAAAAGAAGCAGAACGCATTGCTAAACACCCTGAAAGATATAAAGGATATCACGACATAGACCAAATGTTCAAGGATATTTTAGATGAAGATTGATTTTAAAATAGAAACAATACTCGAAGTTCATTCAACATCGGAATTTAAAAAACAATTAAAGAAACTTTATAAACAGGGTAAAGACATAAACAAATTGCGTCAGGTTATAGAAAAATTAGCTAATAAAGAAAAACTAGCTGAAAAGTATCAAAATCATATGCTAAATGATAGTAAAAAGTATAAAAATTGCGGAGAGTGTCATATAGAGCCAGATTGGTTACTAGTATATCAATATGTAGATAATGAACTTGTCTTATTACTTGTTACTACCGGTAGTCATAGTGAAATATTTTAAAACAGAATAAACCTAGAGTCAAAAAATATAGCTCTAGATTTTTAAATTAAACAATTTATGGGAATTTGTGTTAAATAATTGACATCAAAAAAGAGTAATGCTATAATTCATATAGTCAAGAAATTATGTACAAATACATAATATAAAAATGGAGGTTAAAATGATAAAATTACTAAAAAAACTAACTAAAAAAGATTGGCTTTTTGTATTTATAAGTGTACTCTTAATAGTATTTCAAGTATGGCTAGAATTAAAAATGCCAGATTACATGTCTAATATTACTCAGTTAGTTCAGACTAAAGGAGCAGACATAAAAGATATTTTAAGAGAGGGTTCTTATATGCTCCTATGTGCTCTAGGAAGTTTACTTAGTGCGGGAATAGTAGGATATTTTATTTCAGGAATAGCGGCTTCTTTCTCTTTTAATGTAAGAGAGGCAATCTTTAAGAAAGTACTTAATCTAGATACTAGTGAAATAAAGAACCTTTCTACTAGTAGTCTAATAACAAGAACTACTAATGATATAACTCAGGTAGAGATGTTATTAGGAATGGGTCTTCAATTAATGATAAAAGCTCCAATTACTGCTGCTTGGGCTATTACTAAAATATTAGGTAAGAGTCTAGAGTGGAGTATGGCTACAGCAGTAGCAGTCACTATTCTAATTACCACAATTATAATTCTAATGATTATAGTTATGCCAAGATTTAAGATAGTTCAAAATCTTATTGATAAGATAAATTCAGTAACTAGAGAAAATTTAACTGGTATAAGAGTAGTAAGAGCATTTAATGCTGAAAAATATCAAGAAGATAAATTTAATAAAGTAAATAATGATTTAACCAATACACAAATGTTTAATCAAAAAGCATTTAATATTCTTAGTCCTGTGATGAATATAGTGATGCATACTCTAACATTATCTATCTACTTTATCGGTGCTCTTCTAATAGATAAGGCTTTAATGGGTGATAAAATCGTTTTATTCGGAGATATGATTGTCTTTTCATCATATGCTATGCAGGTAATAATGGCTTTCTTAATGCTTGCTATGATCTTTATGATGCTACCTCGTGCTAATGTATCTGCGAAAAGAATAAATGAAGTACTAGATACTGAAGTAACAATTGAAGATGGTAAAGTAACTAAGAATAAGAATGGTCTAAGAGGCACTGTTGAATTTAAAAATGTATCATTTAAATATCCAGATGCTGACGAATATATCTTAGAAAATATTAGTTTTACTGCTAATGAAGGAGATACTGTCGCTTTTATAGGCTCCACTGGTTCCGGTAAGAGTACACTAATAAACTTAATACCAAGATTCTATGATGTTACCGATGGTGAAATACTAGTAAATGGTATTAATGTTAAAGATTATAAAGAAGAATATTTACATAATATTGTTGGATATGTTCCCCAGAAGGCTGTTATGTTCTCTGGTACTGTTGAGTCCAATATTACTTATGGTAAGAGTGTTTTAGGTAAACCTGATAAAAAGAAGGTTAATGAAGCTCTAAAAGTATCACAAGCTTATGAGTTTGTTTCAAAACTAGATAAGAAAGAAAAGAGCCATATAGCTCAAGGTGGAACCAATGTTTCAGGAGGACAAAAGCAAAGATTGTCAATTGCTAGAACTATTGCCAGAAGTCCTGAAATATATATATTTGACGATTCATTTAGTGCCTTAGACTATAAAACAGATTCAGTACTAAGAAAAGAATTAAAAAAATATACTAAAAAGGCTACTAGTCTAATCGTAGCACAAAGAATAGGAACAATTATGAATGCTGATAAAATAATTGTTTTAGATAAGGGTAAATGTGTTGGAATAGGTACTCATAGTGAACTTATGAAAACTTGCGAAGTATATAAAGAAATTGCCCTTTCACAAGTAACAAAGGAGGAACTAGAAAATGCATAACGAAAAAGAAGAAAAAAGAAATAATCCTCCAAGAGGGGGCCATGGTCCAATGAGAACCATTGAAAAACCAAAGAACTTTGGCATGGCTCTATCTAAACTACTTAAAAGTTTAAATGATTTTAAAGTATTAATAATAGTATCTCTAGTACTCGCTGGTCTATCAGCAGTTCTAGCCTTAGTATCCCCAGATAGATTATCTGATTTAACTGACGAGATATCTAAGGGATTAACTATTAATACTACCAACATGGAGAAACTACAAGATGATTTGTTAACTAATCTTAATGAAGAAACTTTCACGGGTATGCTAAATCTAAATATTAATGAAAGTACTATCTATAAAGTAAATACTGCTAGTATATCAGCTTTAGATAAAGAAATATTTAATAATACTATCAGTGCTATGACTAAAGAAAATGCTACTACTTCATTAGGAAAATTACCAGATAGTGTATTAGATATTATACTTGAAGATTCTACATATAATGATATATTAATAACTAAGGAAGATAAAATTAATCTACTTAAATCATTATCTAATTATAATAGTGAGACTAAAGATTATTCATTTATAACTAAACTTCCAGATAGTGTAAATAATATTTTATTTCCTAGTTCTACTATTGATAATATAGAAATAACTACTAAAGATAAAGTTGAATTTATTAGTAAGATGTCTACTTTAAAGAAAGATGCTTCAGTAAATGAAATATATAAAGTAGTAGAAACATTACCTAATAGTATTCAAAAATTAGTTAATCCAAAGATGAATGTTGAAAAAATAACTAAGATGGCTACTATATTATTAATTATATATGTAATAAGTGCTATATTTAGTTATCTTGAAGGTATATTTATGGTTAAAGTAGCTAATAACTATGCACGTAATTTAAGAAATAAAATATCATTAAAGATAAATAAACTACCACTTAAGTTCTTCGATCACAACCTATCAGGAGATATTTTATCTAGAGTAACTAATGATGTAGATACAATTGCTCAGTCATTAAATCAAAGTTTGTCTACTTTAGTATCTTCAATCACATTATTCTTAGGTTCTATTATTATGATGTTTGTAACTAACTATATACTAGCTATTACTGCTATTGTATCTAGTTTAATAGGATTTATACTAATGTTTATAATTCTTAATAAATCACAAAAATATTTTACCAAGAGACAAGAAGAACTAGGCAACTTAAATGGTTATATAGAAGAAGTATATTCTGGATTAAATGTTGTTAAAACTTGTAATGGAATAGAGGAGTCTACCAAAGAGTTTGATAAGTTAAATAAAAAACTATATACTTGTAATAGAAAGAGCCAGTTCTTATCAGGATTAATGCAGCCAATCATGGGCTTTGTTGGTAACTTTGGTTATGTTGCTGTATGTGTAGTAGGAGCCCTTCTAGTATCTAAAGATATTATATCATTTGGTACAATAGTAGCCTTCATAATTTATGTAAGACTATTTACTAATCCATTATCACAAATAGCTCAGTCTATGACTTCACTTCAGACAACAGCGGCGGCTAGTGAAAGAGTATTTGATTTTCTAGAGGAAAAAGAAATGTCTAAAGAGACAAATATTACTAAGAAATTAGATAAGAATAAAGTAAAAGGAAAAATAGAGTTTAAAAATGTTAAGTTTGGCTATGATGAAGATAAAATTATCATTAAAGACTTTACTGCCACTGCAAAACCTGGTCAAAAGATAGCCATTGTAGGCCCAACAGGAGCGGGTAAAACTACTATGGTAAACTTGCTTATGAAGTTCTATGAAATAAATTCTGGTGATATTAAGATTGATGGTGTATCTATTAAAGATTTAACTAGAGAAAATATTCATGATTTATTTACTATGGTACTTCAAGATACTTGGTTATTTAATGGTACTGTTAAAGAAAATATTGTTTATAATAGAAAGAATATTAGTGATAAGAAAGTAAAAGAAGTATGCAAAGTAGTAGGAGTGGATCATTTTATTAAGACATTACCTAATGGTTATGATAGCGAAATATCTGATACTGATTCTATTTCAGCAGGACAAAGACAGTTACTTACTATTGCTCGTGGTATGATTGAGAATGCTCCTTTCTTAATTTTAGATGAAGCTACATCTAATGTAGATACTAGAACTGAAGAATTGGTACAAAAGGCTATGGATAAGTTAATGGAGAATAAGACTTCATTTATTATAGCTCATAGATTATCTACTATTAGAAATGCTGATTTGATATTGGTTATGAAAGATGGTAATATTATTGAGACTGGTAATCATAATAAACTTATGAAAGAGAATGGTTTCTATGCTAGTTTGTATAATTCTCAGTTTGAAAGTTTAAAATAGTTATTTGTTATCCTCTTAAGCCTAGGTCTTAAGAGGCAAAAGAGAGCCTTATAATAAGTCTCTCTTTTGAATATTTTGGTTATAAAATATCTAGTTTTATTTTAATATTTATAGTATAATCTTAATATGAGTTCTTGCAAAATACTAGAATAATAAATATAAATATTAGAGAAAGAAGGAATAATATATGATATATTTAGATAATAGTGCTACTACTATGGTAGATGATAGAGTACTAGAGACATTTAATAAAGTATGTAAAAACTATCCAGGTAATTCTAATTCATTACATAGTCTAGGAATAAAATCAAAAGAACTAGAAGAGTACGCTACTGAAAAAATAAGTAATTTATTAGGAGTAAAACCTAGTGAAGTAATATATACTTCAGGAGCTTCTGAATCAAATAATACAGTATTAAAAGGTGTAGCTTCTAAATATAAAAACCGTGGTAATCATATAATTACTACCCCTCTAGAACATTCATCAGTATTAGAAACTTGTAAATATCTAGAAAGCAAAGGCTTTGTTATTGACTATGTTAAAATAAAAGATAATGGTCTAATAGATATTGAAGATTTAGAAAGATTATTAACAGATAATACTATTTTAGTTTCAGTAGCCTATGTTGATAGTGAACTAGGTATAAAACAAGATATAGATACTATTGGTAAGATAGTAAAAAAATACCCTAAGTGTTATTTTCATGTTGATGCTACTCAGGCTATTGGTAAGATAAAAGTAGATCCTACTAATATAGATTTTATTAGTATGTCAGCTCATAAAATATTTGGCCTAAAAGGAATCGGACTATTAATAAAAAAAGATAATATTGTTATTGATAATTTAATTCATGGAGGAAAGAGTACTACCATTTATCGTAGCGGTACTCCAGCATTACCATTAATATGTAGTCTTATGAAAGCCTTAGAATTAGTTATTCCAAATATAGATAAGAATTATGAATACGTATCATTACTAAGTAATAAAATAAAAGATAATCTAGAGAAGTATGATAATATTCATATAAATAGTACTGAAAATAGTATTCCATATATTATTAATTTTAGTGTAATAGGAGTAAAACCAGAGACATTTATTCATACTATGGAAGAAGAAAATATTTATTTATCCACTAGAAGTGCCTGCTCTACTAGTGATATGTCATTATCTGTAGATAGCATATATCATAATAGAGAAATATCTATGAGTAGTATAAGAATAAGCTTAAGTTATAAAAATACTGAAGAAGAGATAGATAAGTTTATTGAAGTATTTGATAAAATATATAACAAATTAGTGTTTAAAAAATAAAACATTGTTACATAATAAAATTAGAAGTAAAGAAGTTTTTAATTAGGTAGAAGTACTTAAAACAAAGACTTCTTTTCTTTATTTAAATTCAATATTTTTATTATAATTAATATCATATAATTGACAAAAGATAAAAACCTGTTATAATAGTAAACCATCAGGTGGTTTGTTAGGAGGATTTATGAGTAAGAATAAAAAACTAATATTAACAATAATTCTTATTTTAGTAGCTATATTATTATTCATAGGAATATATCTATACAAATCAAACAGAAAAAAATCATATTACTTAAATATAGATATTGAAACAAATAATAATGTTAACAATCCTATTAATTATGAAGAAGTTATCAATAATTTGATAGAGGAATATAATAATAAAGACATCAAAGGTATTTTAGAAATAGATAATACAGATTACATTGTACCAATATTACAAGGTAGTGATAATGATTATTACCTAAATCATGATGCCTATGGAAATAGAAATGGTATGGGATCTATCTATTTAGATTATAGAGTAGATATCGATACCAGTAAAAAATTATTAATTTATGGTCATAATTCTTCAACTATTGATATGCCATTTAAAATACTTGAAGAATTCTATGATAAAGATTATTACGATAATCACAAATATATGTGGATAACCACAAGTACTACAAAAAAGAAGTATGAAATATTTTCTGTCTATGTAGAACCAAAAGATTTTTCTTACATGAATGTTAACTTTGCGAGTGATAAAGATTATCTTGAACATATAACAAAATTAAAAGAAAAATCAATGTATGATACTGGAATAAAAGTAAGTTCAGAAGACGAGATATTGATACTTCAAACATGTAGTACACATAAAGATTATAGTAATTATCAAAGAAAATATTTATTAATAATATTAAGGAGGGTTTAATTAATGAAAAAAGGTTTACAAAAGTTTACTAAAATATTAGTACTAATAGCAATGATTTTTTCAGACTTAATGACACCGATTAGTGTATTAGCAGATCAGATATCTGAAAGTACTCCTAATAAAGGTGATGTTGGTATTAATGGTGAAGTAACAAATAATGGCAATGAAGCTACTGTTAGTGTTGGCTCCATAGAAAGTAATGGCGGAGTAAAAGGTACTAAAACAGTTAGTAAGACAGACACTGAAGGTAAATACAAAATTGATTTTAAAATAGAAGGAAAGGATGTTAAAACAGCTACTAAGGTTACTAAGCCAGTATATGTAGTAATGGTATTTGATACTTCTGGTAGTATGATATGTGATAGCAGCCATCGAGACGAGAGAAAAAATGGATATTCTTACATTTCACAAAGAAATTGGAACGTACACTATACTGCTGCTGATGGAGTAGGAATAACTTGTTTAGACACTTATGGTCAATACAAAGAAGATTCTTTAATTAAGGATAAATGGGAAAATGCAGTTAATGGAGCAATTAGTTTTTCTGAAAGCCTAGCTAATCTAGAAAATACCAATATATCCCTAGTTACATTTGCTGGTGAAGCTAGTACTGCTACAGACTTCAAACATGCTAGTTTAGAAGCTAAAGATTTCGGTCATCCTGAAGGAAGTACAAATCTAGCAGCAGGTATAAGCAATGCAGTTACTAAGTTAGATAGCATAACAGATCAAGACGCCCAAAAATATATCGTAGTAATTGGTGATGGTACTCCAACTGTAGGAGGTAGTCCAATAACTAAAGCCTATGAAGCTAAAAACGAAAAAGGAATAAATATCTTTTCTATAGGTTATGGTATAGAAAATGATACTAGTGCTCAAGATGTTCTTAAACGTATCTCTTCTAATACTACAATAACTAGAGATAGATATGATTATAAATATACATACGAAGACAAAGGTTTTTATAAAGAAGCAAGTTCAGCAGGTATATCTGATAGCTTTAAAACAATATTCGAAGAAATAAGTACTGCCAATGCAGGAACTAATGCTGTATTAACAGATAACTTAGGTGGAAAATTCACCTTAACTACTGATAATGCTGCTAGAAGTTATGTTAGTGATCCTATTGCCAATATAACAGAAGAAGGCACAACATTATCTTTCTATGTAGATATTGATAAAGATGCTGCAACAGGCTGGTATAACACAAATGAAGGATTTGAATTAAAATATACTGACGCTAATGGTGAAGAAAAAACATTAACTTGCGATCAGAATCCACAAGTATATTGGGTGCAAAATACTTATGATTACGTTGTTAATTATTATAAAGATAGTTTTAATGATAATAATAAAATAGCAAGTGAAACAAGAAAAGCACCTACTGGAACAATTATTAATGAAAGTAATGTAGAAAGAGATAAATATCTTCCAGAAGGATATGAATTTAATACAATTGATCCTACAAGCATTACTATAACTAATGATGGTGAAGTTAAAGTAATAAATATCCTATATACAATAAAAAAATTTAATTACGTAGTAAATTATTACTATGACGAAGTTTTAGATAATACTATAAATGAAACAGATATTCCTTATGGAACAAGAGTTAATTCACAAGATTATTATCTAGAAGAAAATAAAATAAAAGAAGGTTATTATTTAGATACAGTAAAATCAGATAGTTCTAGTTATACTATTACTGATAATACAGTAGTAATAAATATTTATTATAAAAAGAATAGTTACGAATATTCAGTAAATTACTTCTTCAATAATGAAAAAGGATTTACTAATAATAGTGAAGCTATTTATGGAGATAAGATTACCGCTAGAAGTAAATGGCTTACTAATGAAGAATTAAATACTAATGGTAAGAAAGATTATTTCTTAGATCCAAGTAGAACTGAAGAAAATAATTCAGAAATTACTATTGGTACAGATTCAAGTAAGAATGTATTAGATATATACTATATTAATACAAACTTTGATAATACTGCTGAAACTATATCTAAGACTACAAATACTAATAAAGTAATTAGTTCTAATGATAAAGTAAGTTATACAGTAAACTATAATACACAAATAAATAATGTAAGAAATGGTGATACTATAACAGTAACTATTACTGATACATTACCTGGTGCTATCATAGAAGGTGAAAGCACATTAAATGGTGGAGTATATAATAGTGAAAACAATACTATTACTTGGACCAAAACTTATAATATAACTGAATATCAGAATGTTTATACAGTAAGTGAAAGAATAAATTATACCGTAAAATATCAAGATTACCTAAGTAAAAACGGAAGTAATTTAATCAATACAGTTTATGGAAACACTACTGTGTCACATGAAGATGTAGAAGATAAGATAACTTCTGGTAAAGAAGATACTGCTACAGTACCAGTAGAAATTAAAGGTACAGTAACTGTATACTTTAAAGATGAACAAGGAAATGATATTGCAGTTAAACAAGAGTTAGGTGAGAAATTAGCGGGTACACACTATGAGACAACTGCAAAAGAAATAACAGGATATACATTAAAAGAGGAACCTACTAATAAAAATGGTAACTATATTGAAGGCAATATTGATGTAATATACTATTACACTAAGAATGATGGAAATATTACTGAAAACGAATTAGTTAAAGAAGGAACTGAATTTGTAAGTAGCATCAATGATACATTTAACTATACACTTAAATATACTGGTAAAGTAGAAGAATATGTTGGTAAAGCAACATTAACTATTACTGATATATTACCATTAACAGGTACTATAGTATCAAAAGATAATAGATGTACATTTGAAAATAATACTATTACATGTACTGTAGAATATACAGTAAATGGAACATTAGAAATAAACGAAGAATTTAATTTCCAAGTAAAATATTCTGATATAAAAGAAGATAAAATAGTAAATAGTGCTACTGCTAAACTAGTTTTAGAAAATAAAGAAGAAGAAACTACTGATGAAACAGAAACAGAAGTATACAAAGGAACAGTAGTAGCTACTTACAAAACAGTTGAAGGAGTAACATTAAGTGATGATGTAACTACAACTTCATTAGCAGGAACTAATTATACTACTGAAACTAAATCATTCTATGGATATACATTAACAAAAGTACCATCTAATAAAGAAGGAACTTATATTGCTAATGAAACAATTCAAGTAGACTATGTATATATAAAGAATGAAGGAACAGTAACTGAAAATAAAGCAAATAAAGTACAAAATAATACTATTACTGATATTAATTCAGAATACAATTATGTATTAAGTTATACTGGTAAAGTAGAAGATTATGTAGGAGAAGTAACCCTTGAACTTACTGATACATTACCATATAATGCTGAAATAATATCAAAAGATAATAAATGCATAGTAAATGGAAGAACAATAGTATGTACTGATGTATATACAGTTGATAAAGAACATCAAGTAATAAATGCAACATTTAATATTGTATTAAGATATACTAATGTTGGAAGTGAAGTTAAAAACATTGTTAATTCAAAATTAATATATGGAAATAAAAATGTAACTGATAAAGATGAAGTAATAGATGTTGTTCCTAGCGGAACAGTAGTAGCTACTTACAAAAATGATAAAGGAGTTACACTAAGTAATAATGTAACAACCACTGATTTAGTAGGTAAAGAATATACTACTGAAACTAAATCATTCTATGGATATACATTAACAAAAGTACCAACTAATAAAGAAGGAACTTATGTAGCTAATGAAACAATTCAAGTAGATTATGTATATACAAAAAATATTGGTACTTCTGAAGAAGAACTAAATAAGGATGGTATAGAACTAGTAGGAGCAATTACTGATGCCTTTGATTATACAATTACTTATAATACAGAAATTAAAGATTATGTAGGTAAAGCAACACTTACAATTACTGATATTCTTCCATTTGAAATAGATGAAGAAAAGTCAGAAATTAGTAATAGCTGTAAATATAATAAAGAAAATAATATTATCGTATGTAAGTATGAAGCAGATAATACTAATGTTAATGAAAATAATGAAATAGAGGAAATTACTTTCAATATTGAAGAAAACTTTAAATTATACTACATTAATGTAGATAAGAAAGAAGTAACAAACAAAGTAACCGCAGAATTAACATACGAAGATATTACTAAGACTACTGATGATGAACATACTACAGAAGTAGAAGAAGGAACAGTAATAGTAAATTATGTTACTAAAGATGGAGAAAAATTAACTGATAGTATTACTCTTACAGGACTTGTAGGAACTACATATGAAACAGTTAAGAAAGAATTTGATAAATATAGCTTTATAGAAGTTAAAGGTGAGGTAGAAGGAACTTATACTAAAGGACAAAAAGAAGTTACTTATGTATATGACTTAACTATTCTTCCACCACAAACTGGAGTAGAAACAAATATGTTTATGTATGTAAATTATATATTTGCATTAATTGCTCTAGCAGTAGCCTTTAGAACATATATCGCTATAAAGAATAATTAATAAAATACTAAAAAGACTTGAGTAAAATCAAGTTTTTTTCATAATTATATTGATAAAAGCAAAAAACTATGATATCATTTTATACGTAAGGTAAATAGTATAATTTATGTATAAAAACTATAAATTATGTAAGAAAGGAGGCCCTTTCAATGAAAAAAGTAACATTCAGAAACGTTAACTATAAGTTAATTAGGGGGGGGGCTTGATAGTCTATTAACCTATATAAATAAAGGCTTTACAAGCATTATAAATATAAAGACTATAAAAGAAACTAATAGAAATATTAGTCTTTCTTTATAGTCTTTTTTTGATGCTGGAAAGGAGGAGAATACTATGAATAAAAAATTACTATATAGTATATTAACAGTATTATTAATAGCTATAGTATCTGTAGGTATTACTTA
>OJAW01000619.1_pt1 | contig 24246 bp, 21 predicted proteins | sample 1589151 | NCBI WGS metagenome assembly OJAW01 (sample SAMN03283290) | human gut metagenome | biome: human-associated habitat; material: feces | host: Homo sapiens | place: Peru | collected 2012
AAAAAACTGCAAGCTGCTCCTTATTCTTATCTTCCATTTTCACCGCTCAATCTCCTTTTCATGATGATTCTTTGAATGGGATTTTTGCTCAAGCCTTTTGTGAAGTTCGATGTTCTCCTTTTTAAGCTGGGAATTCTCTTTCTTCAGCCTGTCAACCATTTTCACGGCGTTCTTGAAGCCGTCCAGCAAACCGTGCTCGCAATCGCGCTCAAGGCCGTCAACATTCACCGTTGTTTTTTCATACAGCAGCTTAGATTCTGAGTTCTTTTCTGTTTGTGTTGACTTTTCGTTGGTTTGTGCTATATTTTTAGTGTCATTAAGAGTAGAAATATTACGGACTATGCCGGCTTCAGATTTTTCTGACTGACTGATTGTGGGGTGTCCGTCCACAAATGACTGCTTTACAATTCCATTTTTCTGTTCAATTTCTTGCCATCGTTTCGGCAATTTTCTAGGCATATAGCTGCTTCTTTCATAAATCAGTTTATCCGCAGCTTTTTTCATTATCACAACATCATGGAGCCCATCTGAAAATTTATCAAAAATAACAGCATTCTTTGTTTTGTCAAAATAGCGACTGTCAGGATTTGATAGAACATCTTGTATTTTCATAAAATCAGACGGTTCAAGTTCTGGATGATGATTTACCCAATGGTCAATAAAACTTCCTAGACCTGTATAAACAAGATTGCTTTTCGCGTCTTTCCAAATTCCTTTAAAAACAGGGTCTGATTCAGGAATTTTTGCTATTGCTATAGGCTTATCTCCATATTTTTTTATTATTTCATCATGCGAGAGATTTGCGGCTTCTATATAAAATTTTTCATTGCAAAAAGAACTTAGATTCTCGTGCAATTTTTTTGTTAGTTCAATTTCTTTCTTATCTTCCATATTTCACTTCCTCTTCCGTTAAAATTTTGTCTCGCGTCCGTCGTCCGCAAAAATGTCAAAGTCGCCTGGAATTGACTGCGTTACCTCTATTTTCTCAATCCGCTCGATTGTCCTCTGGATTGAGCTTTCCACGTTGAAATGTTTCTTATGATGGCTCGGAAGCTTTTTAAGCCTTGCGGAAATCGCGTTCATCTCCGGAACTTTTCCGAATGCCTTGTCCTTGAATCTAGGGTCTTCGTAATAGACAACCTTCTTTCCCTTGTACGGCGGCATTCCCTGATTGAAAACAAGGCAACGCGAGAAGTCCATTTTCATAAGCTCGTCCGGATTCACAAGGCTTGTCTGCGTTTCCTGCGAGCTTCGCGATATATTGCTGAATCCGGCCTGCCACTTTGTGCCGGAGCTTGAAATGTTGTCCAAAAGAACGGAGCGGTTTCCGATTGTCTCGGAGAACTGCCTTGCGTCCTTTATGTTTCCCGGAGCAAAAAGTATGATGGTCTTGCAGTGGTCAAGAAACGGATGGTTCTCGCCGTAAACATCGACAATCTGGTTCAGCGACTGGCTTACGATAAAAAAAGTAACTCCGTAGCCCGCGAGAATTCCGGCGTTCAGGGCAATGTCAGGAAAATATCCAAGAACAGGGAACTCGTCCAGAAGAAAGAGGCACGGAATCTTGAGCTTGACGGCGTTCGCGTTTGTCGTTCCGCTTGAGAATTTCTTAATCATGAAAGTGATTATCATCCTGAATACCGGGCTGATTCGCTTGATGTGGTTGTATGGAACAATGAGGTAAAGGCTGATTCCGTTCCTTCCGTTGATAAAGTCGTCAACACTGAAATCCGAGTATGCGGTCGCGTTTTTTAGAAGAGGATCCTGGAACAGGGAAATCTTGCTGAATACAGTCGAGTATGTGGAGGCGCGCTCCTTCGGTGTCTGCGTCTCCGAGCGGTTCGCCGCCTTTACAATAAGCTCGTGGATAAGAGAACTTTCATGTCCTGAGTCGTCAACATGGACTCCGTTCTCCCTCATCTGCGCGAGCATTGCAGCTCCAGGTCCGCCGCTCTCCTCGTCATCGCCATTGTTGTCATCGCTACTTGCCTGGCTGAAAATATCAAGGACTGTGGAAAGGTTCTTGTCCTTCCATGCGATGTAGCGGCAAAAACGGACGTGCATGACAACGCCTGCGAAAATATCGCGCGCCGTGTTGTTGAAATACTGCGTAGCTCCGTCTGAGGCAGCCTTGGCGTTTTCTGCTCCAAAGAAAATCTCGGCAATCATGTCCGCCCAGGAGAACGCCTCGCTCGGACTGTCTGGAATCTCGTGAATCGGATTGTAGTGCGCAGTGTCGCCGTCAGGGTCAAGAGGCCGGAACGGAATGCACGTGCTGAACTTTGAGCGGTAACCGGCGGAGGCCTCCCAGTTCTCGCCTTTAGGGTCAAAAATCACCATCGAGCCGCGGTCTTTTATGACTTTCTTCCCGGTCTTGCTGTCCTTCCCCCAGTACGGAACACCGTAGCTAAGGCAGGTCGGAATTACAGTGCTGACGCCTTTTCCGCTTCGTGTCGGAGCAATCATCCAGGTGTTCGTACGTCCTGAATGACATACGACCGGAGCGATATGGACTTTCCTGGTAACAAGATTCTTCGGAAGATCTAAAACAAGGCTCGCTTTTTCCCTGTCAACATGATATCCGACATTCGCGCTTGAAAGCTGTCCGCAGATTACACCGCGCGGCTGGAGCATTCCGAACTTCTCAAGGTCTTTTCTTGTAGCCCATCTCGCAGTTCCGTGTATGTGCTGGTTCTTCTGGTGTGCGGATACAATTATGCTTGTTATGAAGAACAGAAGCACCGCCACGACAAGACCGATAAACACCGCAGGAGCTGCCTGAAAAAAATAGTACGAGTATACATCATCAAAGGCATACTTGAACATTCCAAGAATGAATATGAGCGGATTGTAGACGCGGTACGACCCATTTAAAATGAAGAGCGGCCGCCCGATGACACTATAGTCATGATTCATAAGGACGGCGAATTTTTGTGTGGTCAGAATCAGACCTGTTAAAATACACAGAATAGGAACAATCCAGTTAAGCACGGCAAGCCAATAGACTTTATGCGCCGCGTCAGGGTCTGTGCGGATGAATTCTTCTTTGTCTTTCAAAACAACTTTTCCCCGGGCGGGCAGAAAATATTGTTTTTATTACATAATTATTTCTTAATTTACAATACTATTTATTTGTAAAAACAGCAATATAAAAACATTACATCGGAACGCTTTTCCAAAACAACTTGAAAAAAAAACTTGACAATTCAAAAACAATGCTATAAACTGCTAAGCATGAACACAAGCAACTGGGGCGGAAAAAGAAAAGGCTCTGGCCGGAAGCCCACAGGAAAGAACATCGTTAACATGACTCTCACATTCCAGAACGCAAGACAAGCTGAAATAATGCGCTCGCTTGCCAAAAATGCAGGGCTTACGGTGAGCCAGCTTGTGATTAAAAGATTCGGGCTTGAGCACGTGGAGAACACAGAGCCTCTTCCCGAGAGCATAACAGGAAACAGAAGGCTCTGCTAAGGAGACCTTAAAAACATTCCCGGACGGAAAACAAGCTTTGTTTTTTATTTCATTTCCGCCGGAAATCATAACCGAATTACGCCGCTGCTGTCCGGAAAGCTAGCATAGCCCCGCGCCGTAAATAACCGCTAGAAATCAAAACACTGGAGTTATTTATGACAGCGCAGGAACTCAAGAAATCCCACCCGGACGTCTTTTTCGTGAAGACAAAAAAATTCATCGACAGACCGAACTACTACCTGATAAAAGAATCCTACATTCCAGAGGACGACTCTCCTCTTCCGGCCGTGGAGCAGCTGAACGGGAACACACGCCTTTATCCTCTTTCAATCACAACGTATCCCGGAGTCCTGAAAAGAATGAGCGCAATGGAAGCCGGAGCATGGGCTGTTACAAAATGCCGCCAGCAGAAATGGGAACTTACTCTGGACAATTTCCAATGCTGCCTAGCAAACCTTGAGATGGACTTCTAGCCGGAATTTCTCCGAAAAAAAACTCAGATTCTTACAGAAAAAAAATACCCTCCACTTGAAACTTTTTCGGGGGGGTGGGTAAAATGTATAGTATAAAAAACAATTCGGAAGGAAACAAAAATGATAATCACAGCGATTCTTTTGGCAAAATGTATTCTATTCTTCTTTTTTCTGCCTACGATGATTCTAGGCTACATAGCACACGGAATCCATAGCAGCATTATTGAACCTATATCGTATAGGCATGGAATCATCGCAGGAATAATGACATTCATTGTATACGCGCCGGCAGTCTTTGTGGGCGGATGCTCTGTCATCTACATCGTCTCAGAAATAATAAAGGCAATCAAATGAAAAATATCAAGAAACCAATGGCTATTTTAGCCGTAGCAGTCATAGCCTCCGTACTATCCTCATGTGCGACAAACAGGAGTTTCTTCGACACAAGACCTTACGAGGAGACTGAAGAAGAAAAGGCAATCCAGTATCCGTTCAAGGTGTTCGGCTGGTACAAAAACAAGCTGATTGAGATGGAATTCCGCGACAAGAGCAACCTGATTGTCTCATTCCCGAGAATCGGCGGAGCAAAGAAAGTCTACTACAAATACCAGATGTACAGCACACTTTATTCCTGGAAAAAAGGACACAGCGATATGCAGCTCTGCGGAATCGAGCTGAAAGTGCTTTGCGCACTGGAAAAGCCTTACTACGGATATGACTGGCTTACCTTCTGCCGGAAAGGCGACTTCTCAAAACCGATAAGCGACCCGATGAACTACACCGACCGCCGCACAAGAAACAAGATGGCGATGATGGACTTTTTTGGCGACAATCTCACATACAAAAAAATCGAGAAAGGCGACTTCGATATGTCATACAGCGCGCTTCCTATCATAAGATTCCAGAGGATGGACGAGGAGATAAGGCAGGAGCGGCAAAGAAGAAGGGAATACCAAAGAACCGGCGGAAACACATCAATCCGCAGAAAATACTAACTTTGATGAAAATTTAAATTTTCATAAATTAACAATTACAAGGAGTTTATTATGGCAAACGACAATTTTTGGCTCGGAGTCATGATTGGAAACTTATTCTCAAAAAAAGGGAATAACGGAGAACAGAAAGGTGGATGCCTTGGAAAAATCATAGGCATTCTAGTTATTATCGGCATAGGAAATCTTGCCATAAAGTATTACGGAATAAAGGGAATCCTAATACCAATTGCAATACTGATTGCCGCCTTTGCACTGCTGGTCTTTCTTTCAATCAAGCTGAACTATGCAAAAGAAACAGCATCTTTCTTCTTAAATCTTTACAACGAAGGAAAGTACACTCAGGCGATTGAGTATATAGAACAAGAGCCGAAAGAAAAAATTGAAAAAGTATTCAAAAAATATCCAGATGTAGCATTGGCGGCTGGCATTTCCTACAGATTCGGAAGAGGCTGCGATGTGAATCCGCAAAAAGCATTCGCGTATTTTGAAAAAGTCAAGAACAAAAGCAATGAGGCGGCAGGCTGCTATGGAGCAATGCTTATCACCGGTGAAGGATGTAATGCCGATGCAAAAACAGGAATTGTCTATTTAAAAAACGCAGTTGTAGGAAATGTTCCTTATGCCTGCTATGAATATGGAAAACTTCTATTTAACGGAGATTTTCTTGAAAAAAATGAAACTGACGGAAAAAAATTTCTCCGCATAGCTTCCGAAAACGGTGTACAGGAAGCAACCGACTTTCTTAACAATATCCTTTAAAAATAATGGAGAAAATAAAAATGAAGAAAACAATAACAGTGCTGGCAGCAATAACACTTGCAATAGAAGTTCTCACAGCGGAAACATTGCCGAACGGTCAGGACGCGCCACTCCTGAAAATGACAAATGATGAAGACGGAAACAAGGCGGCAGTGCTTGCCCAGTCTTTCGCAGTTGAAACGAAATATGGAAATCTGACAGCTCCTGCAACTTCCACAGTCGTCTTCTATGAGAACGGAAACGTAAAGTCAATGCAGCTTGAGGAAGCTCAGGAAATTGAGACTGCCACCGGAAAATTCACTGTAAACACAAGAGCTGAATTCTACGAAAACGGAAGCATAAAGCTCACATTTCTTGAAGGCACTCAGCAGCTTGAAACAAAAGCCGGAACATTCAACATAACTGCAACCCCAAGCAGCGGAGCGGCGCTAGCAAAAGACAAGCCTTTGACTTTCTATGAAAATGGAACAGTGAAGTCTGCGTATCTTTACGGATCGTCAGCTCCTGGCGAAAGAACAGCAACAGCAAAAACTTCAGACGGAGAAATGGAGATAAGAACAAGAAATTTCATTACTTTCTATGAAAGTGGAAATCTTGAGAGCGCAGTTCCAGCAGACGGAAGCACAGCCGAGTTTCTTACAAAACTCAAGGCAAACGCAAAATTTAACTCAGGCTCACTTTTGACATTCTATGAATCAGGGAAACCAAAAAGCTTCACGCCGTCATCATCTTTAAAACATCAGCTCGGATTCAGCACAAAGGCAAGAAGCGAGGTTGTGATTTCAGAAGACGGAAAAATAATCTCATGCATTCCCGACAGAGCCTCGACTTTGAAATTCAACGGAGAGTACTGGCACTTGTCTCCAAGTATGCCTTTCAAGAATTTTGAAGACAACTTCCCGGAAGAGATGACAGTTGACATGACAGACAAGCATTTTTCGTTCGGCTCGGAGCAGGCTGGAATTTACTTCGACCTTGAAGAAGGCACTCCAATCATGCAGGGAAAAACAGGAAAAAGAGCTGAATCAAACGGAAGTGTTCCATACGGCGTAATCACACTGAATTTTTTCAGCACAAAAACACTGAAAAGCGCAGTTTCAAGAAATCCATTTGTAATAAAAGTTGGAGCAAATGGAATTTCTACAACCAATGTTGAATTCAATGAAAACTTCAGCCTAAAGAAAATTCTCCTGTCGCCTTATGCGGAGGCTCCAATGGAAACAACGACAGTGCAGATTTCAACCGCTGAAAATCCAGATGTGAAAGTTGCGCGTAAAAAATACACAAGCTGTATTTTACAGAAAATCTACTTCACAAACGGACGCATAGGATGCGCGATTGGAAGCTACTCGCAGGTTCTTCAGGGAAATAGCAAATACTACAGACCTCTGAGCTGCATTATTCTTTTTGAAAACGGAAAAATAAAGGACGTTGTTGCAAAAGGAGCAGAAAGCCTGAACGTAGCATCCGAGCTTATTTTTGACGACAGCGGAAATCCTGTTGCCTATACTTCAAAAGACAACCTCGGCAATGAAAGAACTTTTGAAATAAAAAAATAGAAGCTCAAAAATGAATCCCAACAAATGGAAGTTACCATCTGTTGGGATTTTTTTTTACATCAATGAGCAAGACCTAAAGCCCGCTCATTTCACAATTCCGGCTAGTTCATACTACAGTTTCTGATTTCTCCGACGACCAGAAATTCCTTGTACTCAGACTTTCCATTATGGTTTATTACAACCTTTATGCGTCCGAAATTCTGAATGCCTTTCACAGTTTCATCAGAACTGTTTCTGTAAGTCGCATCAACAACATCCGTCAAGACAGAAGGCGAAACCCTCATTGACCAGCCCTCGTCATCGTCAAGAGTTGAAATTCCACCGGCATTGTCAATAGCGCACTTATAGCCTCTGTCTGTATGATACAGAATCCTCTCCCCCTCGCCTGTCCTTGTGCCAGGGCAATAGAACCAGCCTATTTTCTGAAAATCCGACTCCTGGTATATTTTGCCCCGGAGAGATGTTTTTTCCCTTATAGAAAAAGAACCATTTTTCTCATAAGAAGGACTGCTTCCATTAAAACGTCCAAAGCTCCAGCTACCTTGGTCACGGCCTATAGCCCTGTATGCCCAGTTTTGCGTCATCCATTCATAGAGCGAAGTTTTATTAGTATTCTTACTGCAACGCCCTCCGCTGTAGTTAAAACTTCTGTTGTTTGAGCTATAAATCTGGGCAAAAGTCAAGCAGTCATGCGCAACAGAATGCTTGCAGTCGCCAGCATACCAAGTAAAAGCTGTTTCCCAGTCAGAAAGCTCTGCATTGCCGATGTAAGGAACATAAGCCTTGTTTATCAAATATTCCTTTTTTACAACATCTGCCTGTGAGTTTCTTATAGCATAAACCCCAGATTTTTCCGCAGAAGAAACAATGGAAATAGACGGTGCGCCATTTCCATAAGCCGTAACACTCTGAATAGTCGCATTGGATTTTTCTTCCGCTATAGATATGACTATATTTGAAGACTCTCCATCTCCAAGAAACAGAGTATTTGACTGACTGTCAAAACGAGAAAACTTTCCGTTTGAGCTTGTCTGACCAATATCTACAGAAACACTGGCGTATGCAAACTGGGCTTTTATGGTCTTTGTTCCAACCGTCTCATATGACTTGTTAGGATTCTTCGCCACAAACACAATGTCCACCGCCTTGCTTGTCTCTGAGGCAGGATGAATAACAATTTTTCCTTTTCCATCCCCACTGCTTGCAACCTCATAAGAGAAAGCAGAACCTCCGTTTTCAATGGAATCCGTAGATTCAACAGAAACAATAGAATCGATTGGGCTTACTGCATATTCAAAAGTCTTTGCTTCATCAGGAGTACAAGTAAACGCTGTAGAACCAGAGACGCTGAATTCATAGTCCCACGCAACCCTTACAGCACACTGGGCTTTCGCGCCACCGTCTGTAACGCAGGCAAGAGTTCCGCTTCCCTCCTTGATTCCTGAAATCTCAACCTGTCCGTTTCCTTCCGCATCGCATCCAAGGTCTCGGTACTCGAAGTAGTCCTCGCCCACTCCCTGCGACATTGTCCAGGTAAGTATCGCGTCCGCAGGGCTTACCGTGTATTTCAGAATCTTTGAATGGAACGGCTGAACCTTTCTTGAATTCGTCTCAAAGACAAGGCTCTTTCCCGCCTCGACAATTACAGTGCATTTTGCGACGCTTGAGCTGTCAGGAAGCTGCGCCATAACTGTCGCCTCGCCGACTGAAACCGGGTAGATTGTAACTTTCTGTCCGTTTCCCATAACGCGCGCAACATCCTTGCCGTTCGCGCCCTCGCAAGTCCAGATAAGATTGTTGTAGTCGTTGCTGCTCTCAGCGTTCTCTATTGTCGCCTTGAGCTGGCTTCCGCTTGAGCCTTTGATAATCGTCATGTATGTCTTGTCGAAAGTCACAGTCTTTTCAGCAGTGCCGGGAACAACCACATAGAACTGCAATGTGCTTGCCGCCTTCTCGTGCGAGCAGGTTATAACAGCCTCGCCGCTTTTCAGCGCGGTTATATAGATTGACTGGCCTTTAACAGTTCCGTCGGAGCTGATTCCAGTAACCTGCACAATGTCGCTGTCTGATGTTGTCCACTTCAGATTGTACTGGTCGGAATTCGTGACTCCAGTTCCTGTAAGCGTCGCGCTCAGGCTCTGGCTTTTTCCCTTGTTCACAGTGTAAATCGTTGTGGAGGCCGTTATGTAGACAGCATCGACAGCCTTCTCTTTGACGTAGACCATCATCTCGGAGCTTGCCTGCTCAACGCCGGTGCTTGTCGCAATAAGCCGAGCCTTTACAATTGTCGTTCCAGCTCCGACCGCCGTAATCTGAGCAACAGAATTTGTTCCAACAATCGAGCAGATATTGCTGTTTTCTACAGAATACTCAATGTGAGTTGAAACCGTTGTTGTCGGAACTTCCATGTTCACAAACTGCACGCTTCCCTGCTCAATCGTCATGCTTTCCTTCGGGAATGAGAATTCAGAGTACTGCTGCACGTTCACGATTATCTGCTGGTCGTAAGCCGCTTTCGGGTGGTGAATAGTTATCGTAACGCTTCCGGTCTGCTTAGGCGTAATCGTGCAGACATTCGCTGAATACTGGAAGTCGATTATGTCATAGACATCAAGCGACCAGCTGAAATTGTACTTGTCGTTCGCGCTTCCGTTCACGAGTGTCGCCGTTACAGTCTTCGCGCCGTCCGTCGGCTTCATCGTGATTATGCTGCTCGGCACGCTGATTGAGCACTCGCTTTCCTTTACCTCATCGCAGACTGCAAGAATCTGAGCCGGATATACAGCTTTCGGATGCGAAACCGTGATGTATGCAGTTCCGGCTTTCAACGCGCGCACTTTTCCGACCTCGTTCTGTCCGTAAACCGCGCATATAGAGGAATCATTTGTAGACCAGACAAAATCGGAGAAATCGCTCTGCTTGCCTCCGACCAAGTCCGCCGTAATTGACGTGTACGTTGTTCCGACGTTCAGGTTCATCACGCTTGACGTAAGCTGAATATATGGATTCGCCGCAGCTGCAATCGGGTCAACGCACTGGGCAATAATCTGGAGCGGATACTGGCAGTACTTGCTTGTTACAGTAATCATCGCAGTTCCGATTCCGTTTCCCTGAAGAACCGCAGTCGCTCCGCTTGAAGTCACATCCACGACATTCGGATTGCTTGAAGTCCAGCTGTAGCCGTCAAGAACAACCGAGTCTGAATTCTTCACGCTGACAGATACGCTCTTCGTGTTTCCCTCGCCGACCGCAACAACATTGCTGCCTGTCGTAAGATAGACATATCCTGCAAGCTCCTCAGAGGAATTTCCTACAACAACAAGAACCTTCTTTGTAAGCTCAGTGGCTGTATGTGAAATTGTGATTTCCGCCTGACCGCTCCCCACCGGCTTTATATATGCAGTTCCGTTTACAGACTGAGCTGAAATTTTAGCAACATCCTCATTGTCGATTGAGAATTGAAATCTGTTAGTGTCTGAGCCGGAATAATTGGCAAGAACAGCCTGAAGTTTTTGTGCGGAGTCATCACGGAGCATTGTAATAACATCCTGAGATGAAATATAGACAAGCGGTTCTGCCTCCGGAATCACGTACTCGCTTCCGACACGGACATAGATTTTCAGCGTGTTCTGGCTTTCAGAGTGTGAGACATTTATCACAGTCTCACCCTCGCCTGCCGCTGTTATTGTCGCGGAAGTTCCGTTCGCCTGTACTGTCGCGACAGATTCATTTTCAACCTGCCATTTTATTGAAGAATACTTGCCTGCAGAAAGATTCACCGCACTCACATTCAGGGACGCAGTTTTTCCGGCTGATTTCAGCGAGACAACATTCTGCGTGGTTGTAAGATAGACCTCCGGGTCTGTCTGAACCGTTCCGACAGGATAGACCGTTATCTTGAAGCCGCATGAGTATCCGTCGATTGAGCCAGTAAGCGTGCAAGTTCCGGCTTTTAGTCCTCTTATCGTGCAAGAGAGCGGATTGTACGAATTCTTGTCCACTGAAATAACCGCCGGGTCGGAAGTCGTCCATGTGAACATCGAGAAGTCGTAGCTTTTTGTCTCGTCGGTCACCTCATCGTACTCATCGAATCCGACAGCATTGCAGAAGACCGTGGCTTCCTTTCCAGCCTCAAAGTTGTAATAGAGTTTGTCGGAATAAAGAGCCTTCATGCTCATCAGCGTCTTCTCGTCATCGGCTGTCATGACAAGGACTGTCTTGTCCTGCTCTGCCTTGCTGTGGCTCACCGTTATATGCGAGATTGTCTGCCCTGTTCCATAGGACGGAGCTTTTATTGTGGCGGAAGTTCCGTTTCCAATAACTGACAGTCTTGTGTCGTCGTTGCTCCATTTTATGTTCTGCTCATCTGATGATGACTTGTTCTTTCCGTTAAGCCCGACAGAATACTCGGTCTCATTGCCGTTAAGCACGCGCACAAGACCGTTGCCTGTGAAATAAAGCGGCTCCTCAAGAATCGCGTCCTTGTTCAGGACTTTTACGAGGATTTCCGTAGTGTAGACAATCTTCGGGTGGCTCACGGTGATTACGGCTGTTCCCTCGGATTTCGGCGTGATGTACGCAGTTCCGTAGGCATAGGTCATCGAGGCAGCCCTTGAGTGGACTGCGCTTCCGTCCGTAGTCTCAAGAGATATGACATCTCCACTTCCCGATGACGGCGAGCTTTTCACAGTCCAGACAAAGCCCTTCTCGTCTCCGTCATCGCCACCGCGCAAACTTACCGAAACAGACGTTGTGTCAGCGCCGACTTTCGTTCTTATGTAGTTCTGACTTGTCGTGATATAACACGAGGCGTCAACAGCATCCTTCAGCTGGCCTGTAACAATGCAGAGCACTTCCCTCGGATAGGCGGCTTTCGGATGGGAGATAATAAGCTTCGCGCTTCCGTTTGCAAGACCGTGCAGCATTACCTGGTTTCCGACAGACGACACAATCTCCGCCGCGCTCAGGTTGTCGAGGGAATAGCTGTACTCATCAATTGAATAGTCGCCGATGTCGATATTCTCAAGCGTACTTGTTACAGTCTGCTCGTCAGTTCCGTTCAAGGTAATCATTGTCCTGTCAGGATTTATGTAGACATTCTTTACAATCGTGATTACACGGCACAGAATATCAAGAGGATACGCCGCATCAGGATGAGTGATTCTTAAAGTGCAGCTTCCGCCGCGCAGAGGTGTTACAACCGCATTGTTTCCGTTGAACGAAAGCCCCACAGGGACTTCATTTGAATCCTTTGAAACAATTTCCCACTTGAACGCGCTGTCCAGAGAGCCTTCCTTTCCATTCACCAAAGAGCAGCTTATTGTCTGCTCGCCGTCGCCCTGGTTCATTGTAAGAATGTTCGTGGAAGTCGTTATATAAGGAACATTTGTCGCGTCGGCAAAAACATAGACTCCCATGTAGTACGGATAGCTCGCCTTGTTGTTTGTAACCTTGATTCTCGCATAGCCGGAATCCTTCGCGGTTATAAGGCAGTACTGGCCGGTCGGCTGGATTGTGGCAACAGATGAGTTGTCTATAGTCCAGGTATAGCCGTCAATATCGGAAGCGTCTCCGCCGTAAAGAGAAACAAAGACTTTTTCCGTGACGCCCGGACTTGTCTGGATAATCGAAGTGTTTGAATAAATGTACGGCTCTGTGGTTTCCTCATATCCCTGCTCAAATCCTGAGACCGTTATTATGCAGGTCGCGTCATATCCGCCGTAGGAGCAGCGGAGCGATGTCTGGCCTTCCGAAAGAGCCGTTATCGTCACACCGAAATTCGAGGCTGTGTCGCAGCTGATTATTTTTGAGTCATAAGACCACTTGAATTCACAGTCCCTCTGACTAGCAGCTGGATTCACCTTTATTGTAATGTAGTCCATCGAACCGACTTTCATTGAAAGCGTTGACTTTGCAAATGAAAGAGAGCTGATTTTCACACCGTCATCATCTCCGTCGCTGTCTGAGACATCGTTCCAGTGGCAGCCTGAAAAAACAAGAGCCGCAGCAATCATGAACAGCGGAACAGCATTCCTTAAAAATTTCATCTTTTACTCCAGAGAATTTTTTTTCAATGTCTATTCGTGCGCTCATTTTTGTTTCAGTTTTTTATAATGAAAAATCCGCTTCTATAAACTTTCTATTCGTGAATGTGGACTGTTCATATCCGTTTTATTTTCAGCGTGTTCTTACATATTTTCTTGTAGCCTGGTTCACCTTGCATGGCGGAAGCTCAAGCGGAACATTCGTGATAAGCTTGATTTCCGTTCCGCTCTTGATTTTTATTGTAGGCTTTATGTCAAGCGCGCGGTCGATAATCTTGTTCCCGATTTTTGACGACTGCGCCCATACATCGGTCATGGCATTCTGGATATACTCGTTGTTCTGGCTGTTTATGCTCTTTGACATATCAGTCTGAATCATCGAGTAGACGGCTATCATTCCCAGAGCCTTCATTGTCGCCCACGGATGGTTCGAGACCTTTCCCTTGTATCCGCTCACGCCCTGCGCGCTCACGCCATTCATGTTGCCCAAAGTGATTCTGTAGCCGTCAGGACGGATAAGAAGATTCCAGGCAACCTGAACCTTGTTCTGTCCGTAGCTGACAGAGCTGTTGTATGTCGCATAAAGAAGAGAGCCTTCTGGAATCAGGAGAAGCGAATGGTCGTAGCTTGAGTACACGTTCTGCGTCACTCTGGCAATCACAACGCCCGGATTGTCCGTGTTTATCGCCGTTACAAGCGCGCCCGAGATAATTGTTCCGTCCCAAAGCGTGTTGTACGGAAGGAACTGTCCGTTTCCAGTTCCGTTCCCCTGATTGTTGAAGAATTCCTCACGGTTGGACTGGTAAGCCGAGTTCTGGCTCTGGGGTGTGCCGCCGTAGCTTCCGCTAGAGCCGTAGAGTGAATTCTGAATCTGCTGTGTGCGCTGAATCTGCTGTGTGCGCTGAATCTGCTGCGCTATGTATTCCTCCTTCGTCATTCTTGACGAGGCTGCCGTCTGCGGAAAATTTCCGTTCATGACCGCGCTCACAATATTGGAGTTCGCATTCGCCGCCGCATAGTCCTGTCCTGCGATTCCCTCTATCTTTCTGGGAGACTTTGAATTGCGTGTGTCCGGGCGGTCTGACTTTGCAGACGAGTACGAGCGCCTTCCGACTGGCGTTACAGGAGCTGTTCCGCTCTGTAGCTCAGGCGGCAGTGTCGAGAGGACTTCATCCGCGTCCTTCTCGCTCATCGGCTTGTCGTCTTTCTTTTCTTCCCCGAAAATCTGCTCCACATTCTCCTTGACTTCTGGAGCTTTCTCAGTCCTTTCCTTGAATTCAATCGCAGTCTTGCTGCCGGACTTGTCAAGCTCACGGCTCTGGACTTTCTTCTTTGACTTCGCCGAGCCTGCCGCCATGACGATAAGGAAAATCACTGCGACCCCGATAAAAATAAGCGCAAGGATATTACCCACGTTAAGCTCGCGCGCCTCGTCCTTTTCATCTTCAGGAGGAGGAAGCTCATCGTCCTCGCTCTCAATCTCGTCGTTTAGGTTCACAGGAGAGGCGTCAAGCTCAAGTTTTTCATCCTCATCGATATTATTTTCCACCTTGCGCTTCCTCCTCTTCTGCGGTGATTTTTTCCGCAATTTTCTGGCTTGTCTTTTTCTTCTCTATCACGACTTTCTGCTTTCCAAGACGGAGAGTAACTTTATTCACGAGGTGAGGAATGACAAACACATTCTTCTTTACTGAATAATTCTCAATCTCGTTCTTCTCGTTGAAAAGGACTGGAAGTTTTTTCTGAAGCACAATATCGTCTACTTGAATATAGGTTGACTGTCCATCATCGTAGACACGCTTTGGCAAAAATTCCGGCTTCTTGAACATCGAGTATTTCATTTTGTAGTCAAAGGACAATAGCTCAGGATTCGAGATTCTGATGAAGTCGTTCTCGACGGAGCGGCTTTTTTCCACCGACTTTTTCGCATAGACATTCCGTTTTCCAGGATATGTGAATTTCACAATCGCCATGTGAGTGTCGGCGAAGGACTTAACGCGCAGATGATAGACACGCCGGTCGGTTATGATAATCAGGGTTGAGTCCAGCTTTGAGTACGCCGGCTTAACAAAAAAATGCTGAACTTCCTCACCTGTTTCAGAATCAATTGAAACGCCGGCAGTAAGTTCCCATACGCTCTCGTCCTCGGAGAAAAACGGAGTTCCCTTAACGGTCTCGCCACGCTCAAGGACAATATCTGTAAGGTGATATGGCTGGGCGTAAATTTCATACACAAGATTCTCGTTATACTGATAGAAAAAAGTTCCGCTCTTGTAGTTTTCCGGTTTTACAGTCGCTTTCTTCTGGCTTTCCTTTACAGCGTCATAGCCTGTTTCAAATCCGCGCTCAAGCTCCGGAACGTCTTTCTGCTCAGGAATGTAGACAGGACGGTCAACAAAAACAACTGTATCCTCCATGTCCTGGACTTTCAATTCCTCCTGAACGTAGTAGCCGTTAAGCTCCGCCTCGTTTCTCTGCTCCTCTTCTTCAAGCGTTTTTGCACCGCTGTCGTCAAAGTCCGTCTGGTTCACGCTCTTCTCAAGGTCTCTTGTCGTTGAACATGACAAGAGCAGAAATGTTGCTGCCACAACCGACACGTGTCGGTCGATTTTCTTTCTTGTTTTCATTTTGGTTCTCCCATAAATATAGTTGACTTTTTATCAGTAGCAGATGTAATATTTAATTGTAAATAACTTGGTGATACTGTTTCAGACGTGAAAAAGCCATCAAGTGTATGATGTTCGAAAGACGTTTCGGATGTCGTGCCAATTTTGTGCTGTCTATACAAGACAGCACATATTTTTTTCACATCAATAAAAACCGACACGTGTCGGTCGATTTTCTTTCTTGTTTTCATTTTGGTTCTCCTGTTTATCTTTCAATATCATTCTTCATTCGTTTTTTTACGGATGACCTTTTATCAATGATAGATGTAATATCTTTAATGTGCTTTTCAGAGGAAACACTGGACGTTATTATCTGGATTTTTCTATAATGAGAAGCTCTTACGTTTTCCATGTCAATCAACTGTAAATTTCCTGTATCTTCATGAAAAAACAATGCCATTCCATTTCTCGTTGGCGATGTTTTTTTTATCATATTTTTATATACGAAATTCTCTGAAAAATTATGAATATACATTGCAACCCCTGCAGAATTTTCTTTTCTCATAGCTTCTTGATAATTTTTACCAAATGTATTTTTACCTATGCTCTGTTCATCCAATGCCTCTATCTCCTTGAAATCCATAACAACGCCATTAACAATCGCATCAGGCTTTTTTCCAGGAATACTGTTGTTTTCTTCTATCAGAATCACATCGAATCCAAAAGAAGCTAAGACAGTCGCCAGTTTAGATTCCTTTTTGTATGCTTCAATATTTTCACACCTTTTAGAATCAGTTCTGTATGTTCCTTTATATACTCTGCCCTGAAGCTCATAAGTTTTAGTAACAAACTCATACTCCTTTTGAATCTGTTTGCGGACAAAATCCTCATGTTCCTTAGAAAGCGAGCTTCTGTAAATTGCAAACTGTCGCAGAATCTGAAGAATGTCCGTTTCCTCCATCTTATTGTCCATCACTAAAAACCTTTGTGTTTATTTCCTTCATATCGAATGCGGTTATGTAGATTCCAAGAGGATTGTCCTTTATGTCCTCGTCGCTCGGCTGCAGTGTCTTCACGCTTATTACCGCGCGGTAGGTTACATTGCTCACGACAGAGCCTGAGACCTGCCGAGTCAGAACCTGGTAGTCAATCTGATATGAATCTTTTGAGAGCTTCAGCGGCTCGGTTTGAAAAAGCACTTCCCTTGTACGAGAACCGAAATATTCAAAAGGTTTCTCTTCTTTTACAAGGGATGAATATTTTGACGCTGTTGTGGAAGTCAGAATGTGATAGATTTTGCTGACAGATTTTTTCATCACGGTCTTGTCGGTTGAGAGCGTGTGGTAGAGATTCAGGAAATCCTTGACCTGATACTGGACTGCGACTTCCGGGACATTGAAGTCCTGATAGTTTCTCCGCGAGACAGGCCCGATATATGACGCCTGTCCGAAATCATTCATCGTCACAATCACAGGTATTGAGTCCGGCTGCGCGACCGCATAAAGGCTTATTCCGATTGATAGGAAAAACGCGAGACAGGAAATGACAGCCACAATCCGAAGGATATGGTTTTCCCTGCGAATCTGTCCTGTAATCCAGTCGAAATGCTCAAGCTGCGGATAGAACGGTGTCTGGACTTTTCCGGCAGGAGGATATTGTTTTGTACTCATAAAGTATCTCCAAGGATGGGCGGGCAGATACTTTTGCTACAGATTACAAATTTTCAAGCCTATAGTCAATATTGATTTTATTACATATAAAAATATTTGTAATTTTAGAAACTTATTCACGCTTACCGGAATTTCTTATGCTTCTCGGTGTACCTACAACACGGATACTTGAGTCTGTAACCTGACGCGACAGGCTTCTTGTTCCGTCTTTTATCTCAACTGACTTTCCCAAAAGGTCATCTTTCTTCAGCTGCCAAACAGGAACATAGACAAGGGATTCTCCGCTTCTTATGACAAGAGCATCGTTCCAGCTTTCATCTTTATCAAACGAGATTACATTCTCGACAGTTCCGCTGATTCCGCCGCCTGAGTAAAGCTCAAGTTTTCCGCCTGACTTATGGTACTCGTCAAAGAATGTGTTGTATCTTCCGGTCGCGACAAGGACTTCCTTCCAGTCATCTTTAAGCTCATAGAATCCGGCTTTTCTGACAGCAAGATTCATCTCTGAAAGAAAAGAAAGACGGTTCTGCATATCAGGGCTTAGAAGATGAGGGCTTATTTTGCCGGGATATTTTTCAAGCTCCTCGTCTAGCTTCGTCCAGCGTCTTGCGACAACAAGATTCTTCTGCGCTGAAATAATTTCCTGCTCTGTTCTTTCCCCGACCATTTGTGTAGCGATGTACGACAGGGTTTCCCTCATAGTCCGCTTTATCATCTCAGGCTGAAAATAGACACGCTTTCCATTACTGTCTCTGCCATTTATGCAGATGTGCGCATGACGGTGCGCCGTGTCTGTATGGACTGCCCCCTGCCACAAAAGTTTGTAGCCTGTCATGGTCTCAACGCGCCTGATAAATTCGGAGGCAAGAACTTTCAGGTTCACATTCTGATTTTCAGGCGAGATTATGAATTTGAAATGCTCAGGAACTTTCGCAGACTCGTACTCTGAGTTTTCCGTGCCGAAAAGTCTTGGCTTGTCCAGAACTTCATTCTTGTTTTCCTGCGGCATATAGGTTGAAAAATATTTATCATGAGCCTGCATTGAGGAGCTGTGAGAGACCTTGAACATCACGCGTTGGTCTCGCTGATTTACAGAATTTAAAAACAATGCTCCGCTGCGTCCGCCACCTGAGAATCTTCCGCCGTCATCACGACCGACACGTGTCGGTTTTGCCGCAAGCAGCTTTGAGAGCCGCCACATATCATCCTTCTTGTACGGAACTTTTCTTACCTTGTAGAGGTCTTCCTCATAACTCTCCTTTGTCGGACGGCTAGAGAATATGTCTTTTATTGAATGGGATTTCATGAGGATAAATTAGCGTTCAAAGCCAGAATCAAGCTCTCTTGTCTTTTTATTATGATTGGCTCTTCCTTCAAGGACATCCTCAATCATTTTGACATCAAGGGGCTTTCCGTCTTCGGAAGAGAATATTTTTCTTACTGCAAATGTGCCATCTTTCGGGAAACGTTCATAAATTTCAAGGCTGTCGGCAAAGCCTGATTCATAGACTGCCTTTATTGTTTCTGGAAGCTGTCTTATCACAAGGTTGTGATGGGCCTTGTCAACCGCCCTTGCCAAAAGCGGATTTGTCTCCTTCATTTTTTCATAGCGTTCCTGACACGACTTCCAGCTGGTCTCCTTGTCGCATATCTGAATCGCGATTCCAGTCCTGTATCCTGCCTGCTTCATCTTTTTAAGGGTTGAGACAGGTGTCGCAGAAGTGCGGAATGTTCCCTCGACAACAATGTTGTATTTTTCAGAAACCGCCTTGTCTATAAGCTCCTCTGTCATGCGTCCTGAAAATTTCGATGTGTATTTCGGCGACTCCTCTTTGTAAAGGCTCTGGATTTCCTCAAAATGAGGATGATATGGGCGGAAGTCATCGCCGGAGATGGAAATTATGTTCTTGTTCAATCTTGCGGAAAGCATATTTGTGAGCGTTGTTTTTCCCGCTCCCGGCTGGCCGCCAAGAACGAAGCCCTCTGGAGATTCCTGAGCAGCAGAAATAAATGGGTCATCCTCAACAATATCTTTCCAGACTTTTTTTACTTTTTCTGAAAATTCCTGTTCTGAGCAGTTAAGTTCGCCAACTATAAAATTCATACTGTTTCAAGACCTCGTATCAGATTCCGCGTTTTCTGAAAATCTATCTTGTCGAATTCTGTATTTATAAGATTTTTTTTCATAATCCTCAGATTCCTTATATTCTTAGAAACGTCTGCTGAATCCTCTTTGTTGTGCAGCATTGCAAGGCTGTAGGAAACAAGTTCCAGGAGAACATCCTTTTCCATTATTGTAGCCATAGGCTCGCCTCCATATATAAATTCTATTTCACACAGTATTATTTTGTCAAGTTCTGTTTTTAGGAACTCTTAACACAGCAATGACACTGCGGCTTTAGCTTTGCGGAGATTATATTGATATTCTCGATTTTACTGTGTCAATTTTCTTGTAATTGAACAATAAATAAATAAACTGTATATTATAAAAATAATTTTTTTAAGGAACGGAATCATGGCGGAAAAATTTGACTACAAGAAAGCTGGCGTTGATGTTAACGAGGGCTACAAGGCTGTTGACAAATACAAGAAGCAGTCTGAGCGTGCAAGAATCCCTGGTCAGCTGACCGAGCTTGGCGCATTCAATGGAATGTTTGCAGTTCCAAAGAATATGAAGAATCCTGTTATGGTTTCTGGAACAGATGGAGTTGGAACAAAGCTGGACATTGCCTTTCAGATGGGAATCTATGACACAGTTGGAATTGACTGTGTTGCAATGAGCGTTAACGACATTCTTTGCAGCGGTGTAAAGACTTCATTTTTCCTTGATTATATTGCCTGCGGAAAGCTTGATTCAAAAGTTGCCGGCGAGCTTGTAAAAGGTGTAACTGACGGCTGTGTAGATGCGGGCTGCGCTCTTCTTGGCGGTGAAACTGCTGAAATGCCAGGTTTTTACGATGATGGAAAATATGATCTGGCTGGCTTTGGAGTTGGCGTTGCAGATAAATCTGACATTATTAATGGAAGCAAAATAAAAGAAGGCGATGTTTTAATCGGTCTTTCTTCTACTGGTCCGCATTCAAACGGATATTCTTTAATCAGAAAGCTTGTTACAGATTTTGAGGAGAAAATTACAATCGGCGGAAAAGAAAGAAAAATCGGAGAAGTTCTTCTTACTCCTACACGCATTTATGTGCGCCCGGTTATGGACGTTTTGAGCAAGTTCCGTTCAAGTGTTCATGGAATGGTTCACGTTACAGGCGGCGGATTCTATGAAAATGTTCCGCGTATGTTCCCTCACGCAAAAGAGGGCAAAAAGCAGCTTGTTGCAATGATAAAGAAAGATTCCTGGGAAGTTCCGGAGATTTTTGATGAACTTATAAAGCGCGGCGCAGATCCGGAAAATGTTTTCTCAACTTTCAATATGGGAATCGGATTTGTTCTTGCGGTAAGCAAAAAGGACGCTGCGGAAATCCTAAAGAGATTCAATGCGAACGCAAAGAAATTCGTTGTAAAGGGAGCTCCTGTTATGAAAGCCTATGAGATTGGCTACGTCGGCCACACAGACAAGGTCATCAAGGGCGACTTCAAGGGCAGCAAGGAAATGACACAGTTCTATGTTTAAGGCTGCTGTTTTGGTTTCAGGCGGAGGAACAAACCTTCAGTCTCTTATAGATTATCAGAAATCCCATGCGGACTGTCCTTACAAGATTTGCGTTGTTATCTCAAGCACAAAAAATGCCTATGCGCTTGAACGTGCAAGAACTGCCGGAATTGACTGCGTTGTAAAAAGTCCTTTTTCCGTGATGGGAAAAGAAGCGGCTCAAAAAGCTTCGCGTGAAGAAAAAAATGCGGCGGTTTCTGATGCTGTCCTTGAAGAGTGCAAGCTCCGCGGAATTGACGGAATTGTTCTTGCAGGCTACTTGAGCGTTTTGCAGGGAAAAATAATTCAGGAATATAAGAATAAGATTATAAACCTTCATCCGGCTCTTTTGCCTAAATTCGGCGGAGTAGGGATGTGGGGGCATAATGTCCATGAGGCTGTTCTTGCCGCAAAAGAAAAGGAAAGCGGCTGCACTGTTCATCTTGTGGACGGCGGATGCGATACAGGAAAAATTCTTGTGCAGAAAAAAGTTCCTGTAATGCCAGGCGACACTCCAGATTCCTTGTATGAAAGAATTGCTCCGAATGAACATAAGGCTATAGTTGAAGGTCTTCTTATGCTTTGTTCCGGCAAGTTCTAGGACTTTACAAGGTCTTTTATTACTTCTCCTGCGATAATCAAGCCGGCTACGGACGGTACAAATGATGTGCTTCCGGGAGCTGGTCTTCCTGCATTTCCTTTTGTTTCCGCGGAACTGTCATAGATTATTTTTACAGGCTCTTCCTTGGAGTACACGACTTTCAGTTTTTTTATTCCGCGCTCTTTTAAGGCCTTTCGCATTGCGCGGGCAAGAGGACAGACGCTGGTTTTGTAAATATCCGAAACTTCAAGCTGTGTGGGATCTATTTTATTTCCGGCTCCCATGCAGCTGATTATCTTTGTTCCGCATTTTTGCGCTTCTTCTGCAAGCGCGATTTTTCCTGCGACAGTGTCAATTGCATCTATTATATAGTCGTAATTTGAAAAGTCGAATGTTTCTTTTGTTTCCTGTGTAAAAAAAACTTTGTGTGTTTTTACTTCTGCCAGTGGATTTATTTCAAGGATGCGCTCTTTTGCAACATCGACTTTGTAAAGTCCTATTGTTTTGTGCGTGGCTATAATCTGGCGGTTTATGTTTGTGAGGCTTACTGTGTCGCTGTCAATTAAATCAAAACTGCCGATTCCGCCTCTTGCCAAGGCTTCAACCGCGTATCCTCCAACACCGCCGATTCCGAACACTGCGACTTTTGAGCGGTTGAGCTTTTCAATTCCTTCTTTGCCAAAAATAAGCTCTGAGCGTGAAAACTGGTTCATGCTATTCTCTTAGAATGTAGCTGCCTTTTGGCATGATTATGATTTCTACACGGCGGTTTAAGGCTCTTCCCTGCGGAGTGCTGTTGTCTGCGATTGGCTTTGTTCCGCCGAATCCTCTGTACGTGAATAAGTTTTTGTCTATTCCGTTTGAAACAAGCTCCTTGATTATTTCCTGTGCGCGCTGAATGCTTAATGTCATTTGCCCGTTCGGCTTGTTTACATCAGCTGTGTGTCCTTCAATCAGAATTGTGTATTCGCCGGAAGATGTGGCTTTTTTAAGCGATTCTGCAATCTGGGCAATGCGCGGTTTTTCCTGCGGAAGAAGCTCATAAGAATCAGCGATAAAGCGCAGGTTCTGCATTGTAATTTGAATTCCTGTTAGGACTTCGTTCAGGTCAACGTCTGGAATTTTTCGCTCAAAGAAATATTTTTTTATCTGGTGATATGCGATGTAATAATTTTTGTCTTTTTTAGGTACAGAAACTTTATGCTCAAGCTGCTCCTTGTCCAAAAGAATTACAACTTTTCCTTTCTTTAGAAGCTCCACATTTTTTTCAACGGAAGCAATCTTTAAATAGTCTTCTTTTGAAATCACAGGGTCGCATCTGTTTATTCCGTATACTTTTTTTACGGTAATCCAAAGCGGATCTTTTCCGGCTCTTCCGTCATAGTCTTCTATAAAATCTGAGCTTGAGTATTTTACGATTCCTGATTTTTTTGCTATTTCAGGCTGAACCATGTTTCGCTCATAAAAAAGCTCCATGTCTTCTGTCCAGACTTTTGGGAACAGGCACGGATAAACTTCGCTTTCTATGAATTCTCCATGGACTGGCAAAGAGCCGCGCGCGTCAAGAACAATTCCTGTGTATTCCCTGGATGCGACTTGGTCAATCGGCTGCATTTTTTTGTATGGAGTGTGGTGCTTTACAAGGCTTGAAGAAATGTCGTTCATGTCGATTGTGTGTTTTGTTAAAAGAAGTCCGTCTTTTGTAAATACCGCCGGAGTCTTTTTGCTGTTGTCCATAATTCTGGTGAGGCTTTCAAGTGTAACAGTTCCGTCAAGAACAAGGTCGCCGAGAGTTTTTGTGTCGTCCACATAAAGAGAAAGCAGCGGATTTTTTACAAGAATCGGAAGCTTCATTTCAATTTCTTTTACAGAAGTTGATTTTCCGCTTGGAAGTGGAATTCCCGCTTTTTCGATATTAAAAGCCACGTCCGAAGCAAATGTGTTTTTCGTCCAGTTTACAAAGCTTGAAGATGTCATTACGGCATCTTTTTCTGAAACATGTCCTTGGGCTTTTGCCGCCATGATTGATTCATGCTCAATTTCTATGTCTGAATATGGAACGTAGACGGATGGAGCTGGTTCTGCTGTTTCCGTGGAAAAATCGAATTGCTCTATGTAGCTTTGCCCGAAAATGCAGGCACATGAGATTATTGCAGCTGTGTATAAAATAAAGTTCTTTGTATTCATAAAAAAGTCCGCTGTTAAATTTTCGGCACATTAATAGAAAAAATCAAGTTGATAAATAAACAAAATCTTCTTCTTTGCTGAAATCAGTTTGCTGTCTTTATTGTAAAAAGTGCCATCTTCATGGTTGACCCGAAAATCTATTACATATTCCAGTGTCTAGCAGGGGGAATGAGATTCAACAGGGCAAACGCATTATAAATAATTTAAGTAAAGTTTGCGCGAAGGAACGGTTTCT
>OJAW01000620.1_pt1 | contig 24244 bp, 19 predicted proteins | sample 1589151 | NCBI WGS metagenome assembly OJAW01 (sample SAMN03283290) | human gut metagenome | biome: human-associated habitat; material: feces | host: Homo sapiens | place: Peru | collected 2012
TCTTGTTTTTTTTATTAAACGGGCGTAAAAATCGCAGATTTTTATGTAAGTTTGATGTGCCGAAAAGAAGCACAACGCAATGGTTTCAGAATTGATCGGGAAATATATCTGGCTCGTTCAAAGCCTCATCGCCGCAGGTGATGGCGGTATGACCTTCAAGGAACTTAATGAAAAGTATTCCAGAAGGTTCGGGCAGGCATATTCAAGAAGAACTTTCAACAACCACAGGCTCGCGGTGGCGGACCTTTTCGGGATCGACATCGAATGCGACAGGAGCACGAGCCGCTATCTCATCCCGTACAGCGGCGATGTCCTGGACAACGACGAAAGCATCGGATGGCTTGTCAACACATTCACGGTCAACAATCTGCTTTCACTGGGAAAGGAACGTCTCTCCGGCAGGGTAAGCGTGGAGGAGATACCATCCGGGCAAAAGTACCTCACGGCGATAATGCAGGCGATGGAAGATGGGAAAGAGCTGGAGATCGCCTATGGGAAATACACCTCCGACTCTTCGGAGAACCTTCATATTCAGCCGTTAGCGGTCAAAGAGCATGAGAAGAGATGGTACCTTGTGGCTTTTTGCCACGAAAGGGCCTTGGCTGAGACAGGAAACCACGACATGAGTGCTTGGAGGGTATATGGCCTTGACCGGATCACCTCGCTGAAAGTGACAGACGTGCCTTTCAAGATGCCTAAAGACTTCGACGTGGAGAGAATATTCAGCCAAAGTTATGGAATATATTTCCCGAGGCCAGGGCAGAAGCCGGTCACGATCCGTTTCAAGGTGACAGACGAGGAGGCAAGATATCTTCGGGATCTGCCCGTCCACCGGTCGCAGGTAGAGGAAGGCGCGGCCAAGGGAGGCGGAAGAATATTCAGGATCCGTGTCATTCCGAACCGTAACCTGACGATGGAGTTCTGCCGCCACGCCGGAAGGCTGGAGGTGCTCGAGCCGGAATCCGTAAGACAGGAAGTCAGGGAAGAACTTGAGAAAGCGTATAAACAATACTTATAATATTTATGATAAACAATGGAAAGGCCGCCCTCGTGGCGGCGGCACTGATTACAATGATGAGTTGTACACAGAAAAACGAAACACAGGCGGACAACGGGTACATAGGCCCGTCCGACATCAAGATCGAGGACGGAAGGATGACTCCGGAAGCGCTTCTGTCACTTGGTCGCCTGTCAGATCCGCAACTGTCTCCGGACGGACATTGGATCCTCTACGGAGTCAGCTACACTTCCATCGAGGAAAACCGCTCGTGCAGGAACCTGTTTCTTGGCGAGGTTATCAAGAATGATGACGGATCGCTTTCATTCGGGGACAAGATCCAATTGACAGCCGAAGGCAAGAGCGTAAGCAACGCCCGCTGGAGTCTGGACGGAAAGTCCATCTACTACCTTCAGGGCGGTCAGCTTTACAATGCCGCCATCTCTATCGTTGACGGAAAGGCCTCACTCTCAGCAAAGAAGCAGCTTAGCGATGTGAAAGCCGGAATCGGAGAGTTCTCCCTCAGTCCGGACCAGACACAGGTTCTCTACACCAGCACCATTCCGGGAGCGGTGAAGACGCCTAAGGATTTCGACGAGAAACTGGACAAGGCGCAGGCCTACGTCACGGAAGACCTTATGTACCGCCACTGGGACCATTGGACGACCGAAAGGCCGCAGACATACGTGGCACCGCTCGGCGCCAAGGTCACAGAAGACAATTCAATGAATATACTCGCGGAGGGAGCGGGCAGGTACGAACTGCCACTGGAGCCTATGAGCGGCATCGAGCAGCTTTGCTGGAGTCCTGACGGACACTATGTGGCTTATTCCTGCAAAAAGGTTGAGACGGGTCGTGAATATGCCTTCTCAACAGACACGGAGATCTACATCTACAGCATCCTGACAGGCGAGACCGTCCAGATTCCGATGGCCGGCGGCTATGACACTGATCCGGTCTGGAGCCCGGACGGGAAGCAGATCGCCTGGCTGAGCATGGAGCGCAACGGATACGAGGCCGACAAGGTTCGCCTTATGGTCGCCGAGCTGGCTGACGCGGAGGCTTCCTCCGATGGCCAATCCGCCATCCCTCACATAAATGGAATCCGTGACCTCACCGCTGATTTCAAGTACAACGCAGGCGGCCCTGTCTGGGCGGCGGACTCCAAGAGCATCTATTTCAATTCCCTGATCGAGGGACTTCAAGCAATCTGCAACGTGAAGGTGGCCGACTCCGAAATCAAGAGAATCACTCCGGACGATGCATGGTACGATTTCAACTCTCCGTTCGCCATCGTTGACAGCACCCTGCTCGCAAGTTACTGTTCGATGGAGTTCCCTACCGAACTCGTGGCCGTGAACGAGACTGACGGATCGTTCAGCAGGATCACCGATGAGAACGGAGGCATCATCGGCCAATTGACAGCCTACGAGACGCGTGAACGCTGGATCAAGACCACTGACGGGAAGAAGATGCTCACCTGGGTACTCTATCCTCCTAAGTTCGATTCCACAAAGGTGTATCCTGCCATCGAGATATTCCTTGGCGGACCTCAAGGTACTTTGAGCCAGGGCTGGAGCTACCGCTGGAACTACCGTCTCATGGCCAACCAAGGCTACATCGTGATTCTTCCCAACCGCCGAGGCACGACCGCGTTCGGTCAGGAATGGTGCGAGCAGATCAGCGGCGACTACATCGGTCAGAATATGCAGGACTACCTCAGCGCGGCCAAGGAGCTCAAGGCTGAACCTTATGTCGGCAAACTTGCTGGCTGTGGAGCCTCCTACGGCGGATTCAGCGTCTATTACATGGCCGGAATCCACGGCAATGTCTATGACTGCTTCATCGCCCACGCCGGAATCTTCGACGAGAAGTACATGTACTACGAGACAGAGGAACTTTGGTTCGCGAACTTCGACAACGGCGGACTTTCTGAATATTCCTACACCGCCGGCGAGAAGGGGCCGCGCGGCGACGGCAAGACATTCGGCGGCATCCAGCAGGCCGGCTCGCCGTGGAGCGACGCCGCCAAGGCCAGGCGCCATTACGCCAACTCTCCTGACGTGAACGTGGCCAAGTGGCACACTCCGATCCTCTGCATCCACGGCATGATGGACTACCGCATCCCTTACGATCAGGGTATGGCCGCGTTCAACACCGCCCAGATGATGGGAGTTCCGTCCAAGCTGATCGTGTTCCCGGAGGAGAACCACTGGATTCTCCAGCCGCAGAACGCGTTGTTCTGGCACCGCAGCTACTTCGACTGGCTTGACCGCTGGTGTAAGTAGCTGTTTTTAAATTGTTTAAAATGTTCTTTGAGGTAAAATATAATCTTCAAACAAACAATTCAAAACAGCTACTAATTAGATCTGGTTTTAATCAACTAATGAGAGAGGTCTCCCAAAAAGGCAGGCCTCTCTTTCTTTTGCTGTCATATTCCTTTTAGAAGGAAACGCTCAACCCGGCCAGCACAAGGCCTTGCATTCCAGCCCCGGCCTCCACAAAACCACGGAATCGCTCTCCTCCGAACTGCACTCCGGCAAGGGTGACCTGCGCGGCCCAATACGGGTCGAACGAATGCGAGTCCGCCTCCTCGTCGTAATCGTCCAGCAGCGTGACTCCGGCCGCAAGCTTTGAGTACATGGCGACATGCGGTTTTCTGAACCAGAAAACCTTCGCCGCAGGCATCACAGCGAATCCGCTATAGTCAGCGTTGCCGACCATCACGTTGTCCTTGTTCAGTTCATCGGCCGTGCCACCGAACCAAGAGACTGCCGCCCCCACGGAAAAAGTCTTGTTGAGGACTCTGTAATATTCAAGATTGACAGACCCGTATGACCGGAAGTTGTCAAAACGGGCGTAACCGGCCGTGAAAGCCGTGGCGAAAACCCCGCCGACCACATGAGCCACATCCACAACGGTGACCCTGCCGTAGCCAAGCGTTATTTCATTACGAGATTCCGGTGTCTGAGCCGACACCAACGGAACAAAAGCAAAAATCGCAGCCGCGAGAGAGATTAGAATTCTTTTCATAATATGAGCGGTTGATTCATATCCAATGAGATATGAAAGTTTATCCCTACTTGTACCCCCGTTGGGAATCGAACCCAAATCGTCGGAACCGGAATCCGAAATTCTATCCATTAGACTACAGGGGCATCATTCTTGCGGTTTCACGCAATCAGATTACAAAAATAACAAATAAATGGCAAAACAAGAATTTTTGACAAATCTTTGGCAAATCTTTCGCGGAAAGATATTTTTTGTGCGGAAAAATATGTTTTTTAAGGCCATAAAAGAGCCTTTAATATTCGGATAATCCAATAATAAATCTTATTTTTGCGTATTATGAAAAAAGCATACGTATTTCCCGGTCAGGGTTCCCAGTTCCCAGGTATGGCGAAAGCGCTTTACGAGGGAAACGCCAAAGGCAAGGAATTGCTCGAGAAGGCGAATGACATACTTGGATTCAGAATCACTGACATAATGTTTGAGGGCACGCCGGATGACCTCAAGGCAACACGCGTCACACAACCGGCAATATTCCTGCACTCCGTCGTTCTGGCGAAGTGCTACGAAGGATTCAGACCTGATATGGTCGCAGGGCATTCTCTTGGTGAATTTTCCGCACTTGCCGCCGCGGAAGCCATCAGTTTCGAGGATGCCCTTCGTCTTGTCTATATCCGTGCCACTCAGATGCAGCTCTGCTGCGAGAAGGTGCCGGGGACGATGGCCGCCATCGTCGGGCTGCCGGACGAGAAGGTCGAGGAGATCTGCTCCTCATGCGAGGGCATCGTGATCCCGGCCAACTACAACTGCGGAGGCCAGGTCGTGATCTCCGGCGAGAAGACCGCCGTGGAGCAGGCCTGTGAGAAAGCCAAGGCCGAAGGTGCGAAGAGGGCTCTTCCTCTCGCCGTCAGCGGAGCGTTCCACTCCCCTCTTATGGAGCCGGCGCGCATCGAGCTCGGAAAGGCGATCGAGGAGACCAGGATCGTGGAACCTATCTGCCCGATCTACCAGAACGTCACCGCGCAGGCCGTCACAGACCCGCAGACCATCAAGAAGAACCTCCTCGCCCAGCTCACCTCACCGGTAAGATGGACCCAGTCTGTCAGGAATATGCTCGCGGACGGAGCGGACTACTTCATGGAGATCGGCCCGGGAACTGTCCTGCAAGGCTTGGTGAAGAGAATTTCGGCCGGAACCGAAGGAATCACCATCGAAGGTTTGACTACAATCTAATATATTAACATAACGTTAACGATATGGCTAAAGAAAAGAAATTCATCACTTGTGATGGTAACACTGCCGTGGCGAACGTCGCTTATCTTTTCAGCGAGAACGCCTGCATCTACCCTATCACACCATCCTCTCCGATGGCAGAGAACATTGACGAATGGGCTGCCCACGGGAAAAAGAACCTCTGGGGCGAGACAGTAAGTGTCACAGAGTTGGAAAGTGAGGCCGGTGCCTCCGGAGCAGTGCACGGCTCCCTCCAGGCCGGTGTCCTCACCACGACCTACACCGCTTCGCAGGGTCTTCTCCTTATGATCCCGAATATGTACAAGATCGCCGGAGAGATGCTCCCTGCCGTGTTCCACGTCTCAGCCCGCGCGCTCGCGTCACACGCCCTCTCTATCTTCGGAGACCACCAGGACGTGATGGCATGCCGCCAGACCGGCTTCGCACTCCTCGCCTCAGGATCAGTCCAGGAGGCCCAGGACCTCGCCGCCGTGGCTCACCTCGCCGCGATCAAGTCCAGCATTCCTTTCCTCCACTTCTTCGACGGATTCCGTACTTCACACGAGATCCAGAAGATCGAGGCTCTGGACGAGGAAGAGCTCAAGAATATGGTCAGCAAGAAGTCCCTCAAGGCTTTCCGCGACAGAGCTCTCAATCCTGACGCTCCTGTCACACGTGGTACCGCCCAGAACGGAGACGTTTACTTCCAGGCCGTGGAGTCAAGGAACAACTACTACAACGCCGTTCCTGACATCGTGGCCCGCTATATGGGTGAGATCAGCGAGATGACCGGACGCGAGTACCGTCCATTCACCTACTACGGAGCCGCGGACGCCGAGAACATCATCGTCGCCATGGGATCCGTCACCGAGACCATCAAGGAGACAATCGACTACCTCGCGAAGAAAGGCAGGAAGTACGGTCTTGTCACCGTTCACCTCTACAGGCCATTCGCGGAGAAATATTTCCTGAAAGTCCTTCCTAAGACTGTCAAAAGAATCGCTGTTCTCGACAGGACCAAAGAGCCGGGAGCGCTCGGAGAGCCTCTCTACCTTGACGTGAAGGCCCTGTTCCAGGGACAGAGCAACTCTCCGCTGATCATCGGCGGACGCTACGGACTGTCCTCAAAGGACACCACTCCTGCCCAGATCGTCGCCGTTTACGACAACCTTGAGCTCAACGAGCCTAAGAACGACTTCACCATCGGCATTGTGGACGATGTCACATTCAAGTCCCTCTCAATCAAGAGCGAGGTTTCCATCGTGAAGCCAGGCACCACAGAGTGCAAGTTCTACGGACTCGGATCCGACGGCACCGTCGGCGCCAACAAGAACACCATCAAGATCATCGGAAGCCACACGCAGAAATATTGCCAGGCCTACTTCGACTATGACTCGAAGAAGTCCGGCGGCTACACCTGCTCTCACCTCCGCTTCGGAGACAAGCCGATCAAGGCTCCATATCTTGTCAGCACCCCTGACTTCGTGGCATGCCACGTTCCTTCCTACCTGAGCAAGTACGACGTGCTCAAGGGTATCAAGGAGAAAGGAACCCTCCTCCTCAACTCACTCTGGGACGAGGAAGAGACCGTCAAGAGGATCCCTGACAACGTGAAGGCTGTCATCGGCAAGAAGAAGATCAAGTTCTACATCATCAACGCCACCAAGATCGCCGCTGAGATCGGACTCGGCAACAGGACCAACACGATCCTCCAGTCCGCTTTCTTCAAGATCACCGGCATCATCCCTTACGAGGACGCTGTCAAGTACATGAAGGACGCGATTGTGAAGAGCTACGGCAACAAGGGCGAGAATGTGGTGAACATGAACTTCGCCGCCGTTGACCGTGGCGGTGAATATACCGAAGTCGCCATCCCTGCCGAGTGGGCGAAGATCTCAGCCAAGTTCGAGACTCCTAACAAGGATCGCCTCGCTCCTGCTTTCGTGAAGGACATCGCCGACGTTGTGAACTCCCAGAACGGAGACTCACTCCCTGTCAGCGCCTTCCTGCCTTACGCCGACGGCACAATGCCTGCCGGCACATCAGCCTACGAAAAACGTGGCGTGGCCGTCACGGTTCCAAGCTGGGATCCAGACAAGTGTATCCAGTGCAACTCCTGCGCGTTCGTCTGCCCTCACGCCGCCATCCGTCCGTTCCTGCTCACAGCCGAAGAGGCCGAGAAGGCTCCTGCCGGACTCAAGAAGGCACAGGGCAAGGCTGTTCTGAAGGAATATTCATTCGCCCTTTCAGTCTCTGTGGATGACTGTACAGGTTGCGGCAACTGCGTGGATGTCTGCCCTGCGAAGGAGAAGGCTCTCACAATGGTTTCCGCCCTCGACCAGCACTCAGAGCAAGACAACTTCAACTGGCTCGCCACTAAGGTCGGCTACAAGGACACTGTTGTCAACAAGGCCGCCAATGTCAAGAACTCCCAGTTCGCACAGCCTCTGTTCGAGTTCAGCGGCGCCTGCGCCGGTTGCGGCGAGACCCCTTACATCAAGAACATCACACAGCTCTTCGGTGACAGGATGATGATCGCCAACGCCACAGGTTGCTCTTCAATCTACGGAGCGTCATTCCCTGCTTCTCCTTATTGCACCAACGCCCAGGGTCATGGCCCGGCTTGGCAGAACTCCCTGTTCGAGGACAACGCCGAGTTCGGCCTCGGAATGAAGATCGGCTCCGACCGCGCCCGCGAGACGGTGGCCAACCTCATGACCGCCGCCCTCGACTGCGACAAGTGCCCGGATGAAGTAAAGGCACTGTTCAGGCAGTGGCTTGAGAACAAGGAGAACGGTGAGATCACCCGCGAGGTGGCTGACAAGGTCATTCCTCTCATGGAGAAGACCGACTGCCCTCACTGCAAGAAACTTCTTGACTACAAGCACTTCATCCCTGCCCGCAGCCAGTGGATCTTCGGTGGTGACGGCTGGGCCTACGACATCGGCTATGGCGGACTCGACCACGTCCTCGCCTCCGGCAAGAATGTGAACGTGCTCGTTCTCGACACCGAGGTTTACTCCAACACCGGTGGACAGAGCTCCAAGTCAACCCCTGCCGGCGCGATCGCCAAGTTCGCCGCCTCAGGCAAGAAGATCCGCAAGAAGGATCTCGGCATGATGGCCATCAGCTATGGCTATGTCTATGTCGCACAGGTGGCCATGGGTGCAAGCCCTGCACAGTACCTGAACGCCATCAAGGAGGCTGAGGCCTACGACGGTCCATCCCTGATCATCGCCTACGCTCCGTGCATCAACCACGGTCTGAAGGCTGGTATGGGTCTGAGCCAGAAGGAGGAGAAGCTTGCCGTTGACTGCGGTTACTGGCACCTGTACAGGTACAACCCTACTCTTGAGGCCGAAGGAAAGAATCCGTTCACTCTCGACTCCAAGGAGCCAGACTGGACCAAGTTCCAGGACTTCCTCAAGGGAGAGGTTCGTTTCGCATCCCTTTACAAGCTGTTCCCTGACAGAGCCAAGGAGCTCCTGAGCCTCACCGAGGAATTCGCCAAAGTACGTTACGGCACCTACGCCCGCCTCGCCGGCAAGTAGTGTACCGCTGACATATTCAAAGAAAGAGTGGCTGGTCATTCCGGTCACTCTTTTATTTTTTGCTGTGCCAATGAATATCCCCGCTCCGCGACAAGTCCTCACTTCGCCGAAAATCGGTACACCAAAACCCTATTCCCTGTACCAACCCACCGTTTCACCACCGTTGGTACACCAGAAACCCCTCTCCTGTACAAAGTTCTCTCCGCAAAATCAATTTCTTATGAATATCACGAGAGATCCGCTTTTCGCTCCGAACCAACTCGAAATGTAAAACCGTTATAGTGAATCGAGGGAAATATCAACTCCATCCATACTGTATTCATATTCACAGACTCTTGCTCTCAGCTCATAATGGATTTGGTGTTATTATCCACGTTGGTACCTTCGGTAATGAGAATATCGACATTTCCGGCAATATGAAATTTATCTATGACCTTGTAGATGCCATTTCCCATATATCCGTGCCCTCGAAAGTCTCCTGTGTGAAGAGTGGATTTAAAAAATTCGACTTCGTATTGATAATAATATAGCAACATTGGCAATATGAATAAAAGACTCCTAGACACACTCAACCGCTCTCTTGAGAGAACCCAAACCACCCACTATGCCCCGGTCACCATCGATTCCCTCCAGGCCCGCCTCACCGAAGAACTGGACTGGCTGGACTCTGATCCCTGACGCGAGTGCCTGGTTACTCTCCTGCAGGAATTGGCCTCAAAGATACGCGGTGCCCGCATCGTGGTCAATCCTGGCTATCGCTTCCTTCCCGACTCCTATCTCCTATTCCTGACTGGCGTGACCCGCGTTAATCCGGTGGAATGGGATCTGCCATTCAGCCACTTCACGAAGTTCATTCACAACGGTGCCGAGATTCCTTTCGAAGCTGGCACTGGCTGCCTTGAAGTGGCCCGCGAAGTCCTCCAGCATCGCGAGAACGAGATGATCACAGAAACGGAACCGGGTCTCTTCGAAATAACCATCCTCGATGGCATAGGACTTATGGACATCAAGCTACGCATCAGCGCCAACGCCGAATTGGACCGCTTCACCAACACCATCAAAAATGGATGGCATCAGCTGGACGAAGCGACACTCAAACTCTTCAGCCGAGGGGTCACTTCATCGGCTGCTCTATGATGGCGGTCGAGGCTCTTTGGCCTTGGAGAAACTCATTCAAGTTGAAATGATGGAATCCATAGAAACAGAACGACTGATTCTCAAAGCATTAGAAGAGAAGGATACCGAATCAATACTTAAGATCGAGGGCGACAGAGAAACCGCCTGGTGGTCAGATGATTACCAGCACCATAACCTTGACGATGTCATCGGCTATGTACAAATAAAACTTCCTGTAGTTACCGGAACACGACTACGTGGCCTGCCGCATCTATCGTCCGTCATACATCAACCTTCACACGGTGTTGAGTTGATATTGAAGGAATCAAAGAATATCAATAGAGAATCATCCGCCTGAAATCGAACTATTTACGGTATTCGTCAAATATAAAACTTCCAAACTTTACAGCAAGTTCTTTTTTAACACTTTCCGGCAAATTACAGCCATAAAAAGCACTTACCCCTATTGCCGTCACACTATCTGGTATCCTAATGCTTGTCAGGCCAGCGCAGTCACGGAATGCATCCCATTCTATCATTGAGACTCCATCAGGGATAATTGAGGATCTGCAACCAAATATAAGCCTTCTTAAATCCTTTGACAAACAACAATTATTTATAGAAACATACGAGGGATTGTCTACCGATACCGATATGGTTGTCAGGTTGGCGCAGCCGCCGAATGCACCACAATCGATTTCCGTAACACCTTCCGGTATCACAATACCTGTAAGACCAGTGCAGCCGCTGAATGCCGAACTCATGATTACAGTCACACTGTTCGGTATCACAATATTGGTCAGGCCAGTGCAGCCGCTGAATGCACCATAACCGATTTCCTTAACGCCTTCCGGCATCACGATGCTTGTAAGGCCGGTGCAGTCTCTGAATACGTTCATGCCTATTTCCGTAACACCTTCCGGTATCACGACGCTTGTAAGACCAGTGCAGCCTCTGAATGCACTCTCACCTATTTCCGTAACACCTTTCGGTATCACGATGCTTGTAAGGCCTGTACAGCCGCTGAATGCACCATAACCGATTTCCGTAACACCTTCCGGTATCACGACGCTTGTCAGGCCAACACAACCCCCGAATGCACTCTCACCTATTTCCGTAACGCCTTTCGGTATCACGATGCTTGTCAAGCTGGTGCAACCCCAAAATGCACCCCCATTTATTTCCGTAACGCTATATGGAATAACTATGTTTGTAAGGCCAGTACAACCACTGAATGCATCCCAGCCGATTTCCTTAACACCTTCCGGAATCACGAGGCTTGTCAGGCCAACGCAACCCTCGAATGCACTTTCTTCAATCATAGAGACACCCTCAGGAATAATCGAGGATCTGCAACCAAATATGAGTTTTCTTAAATCCTTTGACAAACAACAATTATTTATAGAAACATATGAGGGATTGTCTGCCGATACTAATATATTTTCCAGGCTAGGACAGTTTGAGAATGCAAAATCACCGATTTCCGTAACGCCTTCCGGTATCACGACACCTGTCAGGCCAGCGCAGTTCTCAAAAGCAGAAAAACATATGCAGATTGTACCTTTTCGAATATGATATTCTCCATTTAGTTTACTATAGGCTTTTAGAAGTCGCTTTCCATCTTTGCTGTACTTGACTCCATATTCATCCTCAATAGCTTCGACCAAATCTTCGTCAGTCACGTCTGTGGATATGTCAACTACCGGGACACATTCTGGTTTAGAGACAGAGAAGAGCCTGAACGAGTCCATCGAGAGGGTATTCGTGGCGTGGGCGAGGAGAAAGAGGGACAGGAGGGTGTTCAGCTCGGAGTCGGTCATCAGAGGCTTCAGGGCTGTCAGAAGCTTGCTCTGGCTTAGGTCGCGATAATCATCGGCGGAGAAAAGCAGACGGTCGGAGGAACCATATTCATCAAAAAGAGACGGGGACAGGGAGATCGCTTTCAGGGAGAGGGCTATGCTGGCTAAGGCGAAATCGTCTATCGTCTCGTCAAAATCTTCTTTCGTCCTTTGCGGGTGGCTGAAATCCTTCGTGCCGATTGTCGGCGAGGTCTGGCCTTTCATTGACGGGACGAACATTCCGTCATAGTCTATCAGGGTCAGAGAACCATCTGGACGGACCATTATGTTGTCCGGCTTGATGTCGCCGTGGGCGAATGGCTGAGAACGGAGCCACGCTGCCATCTTGCAGAAACGGTAGCACAGCATCGACATTGCGTAGTTGTCGTAAAGGTTCTCCGCAATGTAACGATCCATCGTCTCGCCCTCTATCCAGTCCATCAGAAGGACAGGGAACTCATCGTCATCGCAGTTACTATCCACAAAAAGTTCCTTTTCCAAATACTTTACGGACGTGACATAGGTGGAATCCACCGATTCCAACTCGTCAGCGATCTGGCGATAGGCCTCCGCCCTCCCCTCCTGCTCCTCGGTGAAGCATTTGAGCGCATATTCCTTCCCCGTGCTCCCATCCTTCATCTTGAATACCACAGCGAATGCCCCACTGCTCCGCATCGGCTCACCGTGGTCATCCAGCACCGACACAAGGTGCGACAGCTGGTCAAGATTGCCCGCCGGGTCCTGCATCGCACGGACATATTCAGATATTAATGGATATTGCATATTCGTCATCAGTTTCAGTCATATCAATAGTTCTTTTCCGCCGCTTTCCTAACGTCCTCGCTAAGTTAATAACATTTCCACACAATTGATACTTTAAGTGGTCACTGTATATCATTTTTCTTACCGGAAACTGCCTGAATGTTGACACTGTATCTTAAACGTAGTCAACAGATTATAGTTCACCAATTTTAACCCACGTCCTCTAAAAGCGGGAATATGACGGGAATACGCTCGTGAAGCAATCATTGTTTCTCTATAAGCGTGTTTTACACAAATTAACGCCCGTGAAGGAGCATTATTAGTTCACTTAACCGACATTCCACTATTCATATCAGGTAATTAAGTTTTATTTGGAAATCTCAAGATTTGTTAACATATTTGTTGACAATATGACAACGGGGCAATACATATCAAGCCTTTCGAAAGCAAAAGGGCTCACACAATCTGACGTGGCCAGACAAATTGGGCTGTCACGGCAGATTCTTAGTTACATAATCTCAGGGAAACGTGAGATGACACTCCCACAAGCCTTGAGACTGGAATCGTTATTCTCACTCAAGCAAGGGACTCTCGTACGTATGCAGGATGACGAGCATATCAAGAGCCACACTGAATCCATACGCAAATCCCTATGTTCCAAATTATTGGCCAACAAAGCGTTTTGGTCATATTCAAACGTCACGGAAGAAACGATCTCTGACGAGGATCTGATTGAGAAGACATTCATCCATTTGGATATGGATGACATCTCTCTGCTCTTCGAGATTTTCACCAGAAAGTTCATCCGGCAAGTCTGGGAAGACAGGATGGCCGGACAGGGGGCGTATCTATATTCATTGAATATGATGATCGCGCAATATTACTTTAACATAAAGAATCCAAAGGACTTCCTTCACAGGAAAGAAATCGGCCACATAAAAACTATGACCCACTATGCGTAAGGGCCTCACACCTTCCATCAACAATATTATTGAAGCCGTGTCCACCCTAAACTCCATCAAGGATTATGTACTTTGCTGTGGCACATCACTCGCCATTCAACTCGGTCACAGGCAAAGCGAGGATTTGGATTTTATGGCTTGGCGAGTGTCCAAAGACAGGAAGCCAGAAGTTGATTGGCCAACGATTTCCAAGGAATTAGAAGAGAAAGTGGGGCATATAGACAATATGGACTTACTAGGCTTCGACCAAGTCATTTTCCTCGTTCGCGGAGTAAAGATCTCTTTCTACGTAAGCGACAAACTTGCACCAGCGATGACAACGCTTGTCTATCTTGGAAATATCAAGCTGGCCTCCATTGAAGCCATACTGGCAATGAAATTGGAAGTAATGCTGCGAAGGATGAAATTCCGGGACTATTATGATGTTTACAGCATAATAAAAAACGGAGGAGACATCACACTTGGGATAGATTCAGCCATCAAATATTCACAGTTCAGACTCAAAAGGAAAAGCATCGTGACAATGCTTCTGTCCGGCCAATTCAGCAAAGACACAAACTTCGGACAATTCAATCCGATTTATGATGTCACGGAAGAGCAAATGAGGAATTTCCTGCTTCTAAAAATGCAGGAGGCAGGAATATAGGTACGCTTAAACCCATTTCCCTGTACCGATCCGCCACTTCATTGCGTTTGGTACACCAGAAGCCTTATTCCAGTACCAACCTGTCGCATTGCCGAATATGGTACACCAGAAGTTCGTCCCTTGTACGAAATCGTTAGCCTCAACGGAGTAATGAATTTATTCGGCACTTCCTCACAATAGATTCCATTTAGGAATTACAACAATGGTTTACTAAAAGAACGAATAATAATGCATTCGAAAATGACATTTTATTTCCAAAAAGCATTATATTTGCATTGTTTTAGAAATATATTGCCGTGGTGAGTTATTTAGAGTTTAGGGAAAAGTTGTTGCCTGAAGGATGTTTTTCCGTTCATCAGGCAAGGGCGTTTTTCCCTTCATTCGACAGGAATAATCTGACCAGATGGGCACGGAAGGGGATGTTGATAAAATTACGGCAGGGATGGTACGCATTTCCAGAGTTGTTGCAGCGTCCTGATTTCTCACGCTATGTGGCCTGCCGCGTCTATCGTCCATCATATATCAGTCTTCACACGGCGTTGAGCATATACGGGATGATTCCTGAGGCTGTCACGAGCATCACGTCAATATCGACATTGAAAACGGCACGATTTGAAAACAAGTTCGGGCAATATTCCTATCAAAATGTCAAGCCTGAACTATTCTTCGGCTATAAGCCTGTGGAGCTTCCAATCAACACGGCCTTGATTAATGCCCCGAAACTGACCTGGCTGTTGGCGCAACCCGAAAAAGCTCTGCTGGACCTGCTTTATCTCTATCCGTTTTACGACAACGACACTGAGTTGGAGCAGCTCCGCTTGGACGAAGCCTATATGACTGAAGAATTGGATATTGAAAGACTCAAAGAATATCAATATAGAATCAGCAGCAAGGCACTGGACAGCAGAATCAAGAAACTATTAAGAATATACAATTTATGATAGACCTAAATTACATAAACAATTATTTCCCTCCTCAGATAGCATCAAACGCCGCCTTTCAGAAGCATATTCTCAAGGAATATATTCAACTGATGGTGCTTGACCATCTTGCCACAACGCCATACATCAGCAAACTGGCATTCATTGGTGGCACAAACCTACGCCTCATCAAAGGAATAGACAGGTTCTCGGAAAATCTCGACTTCGACTGCAAGGACCTCACGGAGCAGAAATTTGTTGAAATGACTGACGGCGTGATCACTTTTTTGAGACACAGTGGTCTGAATGTTGAGACTCGTGACAAGGCAAATTCCAAGTTGACCGCTTTCAGAAGGAACATATTCTTTCCTGAATTTCTCTTTGAACTTGGATTGACAGGTCATAGAGAGGAGCGTTTCCTATTGAAGATTGAGGCGCAGAACCAAGGTGTCTCATACCCGATTGAGATGCGGCATGTACAGCGATGTGGATTTTTCTTCTCACTACCGGTTCCACCGGATTCCGTATTGCTCGGTATGAAGTTCTCAGCCTTGCTCGCAAGGGCAAAAGGCCGTGACTTCTATGATTGTATGTTTTTGATGCAACAGACCAAGCCTTCGTATGAGTTTCTGAAGGAAAGAGCCGGAATATCAAACACTGATGATTTGAAAAAAGCCATCACGGACAAGTTAGCCACAATTGACCTGAATGTGAAAAAGCGTGATTTCGAGCACCTGCTGTTCAACACACATTCCGCTGACAGGATACTCCTTTTTCCCGAATTCGTAGAAGGCAATTTGTGAACAATGCGTCACATCTTAGCGAAATTATCAAGGGGAAGAGGTCAATCACTAAGCCAGTGGCCGACAAGTTAGAAGTAATTCTTGGCATACCATCAATAGAGTGGGTGAACCTTCAGACCAGATTTGATTACGACACACAAAAGAATGAAGAAAGGCAGATAGCTGAACAGGTATGTTCACCAATTTTAACCCACGTTCCCTAAAAGCGGGAATATGACAGAAATACGCTCGTGAATAGATTATTGTCCCTCTAAAAGCGTGATTTACGCAAATTAACGCCAGTTGAGGAGCATCATTAGTTCGTTTAACTTAGGACATTCCACTATTCATATCAGGTAATTAAGTTTATTTGGAAATCTCAAGGTTTGTTAACATATTCGTTAACATACTTGTTGACAAATATGAGAATGGGACAATACATATCAAGCCTTTCGGTAGCAAAAGGGCTCACACCTTCCATCAACAATATTATTGAAGCCGTGTCAACCCTAAACTCCATCCTATCTATGATGTCACGGAAGAGCAAATGAGGAATTTCCTGCTTCTAAAAATCAGGAAGCAGGAATATAAACATTATTACAATATGCTTTCATCCCAAAGCTGGACAGAAGCATCTGGATGGCATATTACCGTGAAAAACTTGTACCTTGGGCTTCGAGTTTTTCAGCCAGATATGGCGTCTTTGGGCACAGACACATTGTGTGGCTGAACGGGTTTTGTAAAAGTACTTAATATTCCGCGCTACGGAGATGACACAATATAGCAACTACTTCGTTGCCAAAGAGGCCGCCGCCACGATGGATCGGTTCGCAATAAAGCAAACGGAAGAGGCGCAGATACGCATCGTTGTCTTCCGGATGTTTCTGAATATGACGGATCATCGTATTTGCACAGATATTCCTGATTTTCAAATAATAGGCGTTGGGAATTTCGGAATCATTCGAGCAGCCGAACCACCCGAACTGGGCTTCTGCACGCCAATTCTCCCAGACCTCAAGGAGGTAGCGGGAATATATTCTTGACTCTATGAGAGCCCCGAGGGTGTCCACGCAATCTACCGGCTGTACGTGCGAAAGTTCTATCGCACAGACACACTTGGTGTCGAAATCCATCGGGGCTTTCATCCGCGCCTCTATCTCTCCGACAGGATCTTTGATCTGAACGGCTGCACTGTCAAAATAGGCCCTTGCGTCACGGAAACGCTTTATGTCCGGAACAAACGCCGACTTGTCATAGTAAGCATCCTCATTCGCGAAAGCTTTGCCGATCTTGGCCGTATCTATTGGCATCCCGGAAGCGAAAGCGGCTGATTTATAAGCATCCACCAATTCACCTAAATGCTTGCTCACATCATTGAAATCAGGGGTCTTGTACAGCATATTCAAAAGCGCTGAAGCCGCATCTCTGACACGTTTGTCAGGGAACACCTTCTGCAACACGCTCATTGACGGTCTCATCTCTCCAGTCAACATTGTCGAGCCCGGCGTTTCCACAGCCGTGGTGTCAAAGGAATAGTTATTACGGTCATATCGCACGCGAAGCTCATAAAGCGAAGAGCAGTAATAGAGGAACGCCGTCCTGTCGAACCAACCCTTGACCGAAAGGGCAAAATCATCCTTCCGGACATCCTCATCCAAATCAAGGAATATCTCATCGGCGAACCTGCTCTCCAGAATGTCTAAATCAAGGCTGCATCCACCGCCATCGAGCGAATCAACAGAATAACGGCAGATTTCACTGAGTTTGTCCAAATATTCACTTCCGGTAACCGTGGCCTTTCCGGAATACTTTTGAATGGTGCTGTCTGCAAGGACTGTGTTTGAACCTTCATCCTCAGCCCGTGAGCCGCCCTTCTTCCCTTGGCAGCCCACGGTCAGGATGAGAATAGCCAGCACGATGGCCGACACGTGAATAGTTTTGTTCATATAATGATGTATCTTTTTTGTTTTCATAACATATCCGATATTTTCAACGATGCAAAGTTCCGGAATATAATGCCGGTTTCAAAATCAGTTTTATGAAACAACGGGAATGATGTACGAAATAAGAGAGGCCTTCATTTCATACAATATTCATTGATTTTCGTACAAAATCCGTGGCCCGTCCGCCAGCATTCCCCCTTTCGCTCCGCAGCTGGTTCCCTTATGCGGCGAGGTGCGGTGACGGCGAGCGGGCATATTCATAAAATATTTATGTATTTTTTGAAAAGATTATTGTTTTTCATAAATTTATTAATATATTTGCAAAAGAAGCGGTGCGGAAAGGAATCCGGCCGCCTAACTAAAAACTAATAGATATGATTACCTGGTGGACATCACTTAGTACGGCAATGCAGGTCCTTTGGGCCATCACACTCTCGGCATCGCTGATTTTCGTCATTCAGACTGTTATGACATTCCTCGGACTGGGAGACCACGACGCTGATTTCGATCTCGACACTTCGGACGGATCGTTCGACGCGGATCCTTCGATGAATTTGCTGACGTTCCGCAACCTGGTCAACTTCTGCCTGGGATTCGGATGGACGGCGGTGCTGATGCACGAGAAGATTCAGTCCAACGCGTTGCTGATCATCGTCTCCGTAATTGTCGGCATACTTCTGGTCACGGTTGTTATGTGGATATTCAAATGGCTCAGCGGAATGCAGCAGACGGGGAATATCGATGTGCATAAGTCCGCTGTCGGTTGCGAGGGGAAGGTTTACCTCACGATTCCGGGCGAGCGCAAGGGCGAAGGCAAGGTCCAGATCACCATCAACAACGCCGTCAGGGAATATGACGCAGTCACAGACGGGGAGACAATCCCGACCGGCAAGGCCATCAAGGTCACCGAAGTCATCAATGACTACACCCTACTGGTCGAGGAGCTGACTCCGACCATCATCTAACCAACCGAAGCCATTTCTAACCTGACCGAATATATTAAAGGAATATTATAAACCCATTAAAGATTTTGAATATGGAACTATCACTGATCCTCATCGTCGTCGCAGTCATATTCGTGACTTTTTCGGCGATTCTCAAGCGCTACCGCCGCTGCCCTTCCGACAAGGTTATGGTCATCTACGGTAAGACAGGCAAGAACAAGAGCGGATCAATCTCATCCGCGCGATGCATCCACGGTGGTGCGGCGTTCGTCTGGCCTGTGTTCCAGGACTATGCGTTCCTTGACCTCAAGCCGATCTCGATCGAGTGCAACCTTACCAACGCGCTTTCCAAGCAGAACATCCGTGTGGATGTGCCTTGCCGGTTCACGGTTGGTATCTCCACCGAGCCGGACAGTATGACTAACGCAGCCGAGAGGCTTCTCGGACTCTCCATCGACAACATCCAGAACATCGCGACCGACATCCTTTTCGGACAGCTTCGTCTGGTGATCGCCACGATGGACATCGAGGAGATCAACTCTGACCGTGACAAATTCCTCGTTGCCGTCAGCCAGAACGTGGAGGCTGAGCTCCGAAAGATCGGCCTCAAGCTCATCAACGTGAACGTGACCGACATCCGTGACGAGTCCGGCTACATCGAGGCTCTCGGTAAGGAAGCCGCCGCCAAGGCCATCAACGACGCCAAGAAGAGCGTGGCCGAGCAGAACCGCTACGGTGAGATCGGTAAGGCCGAGGCCGACAGGGACAAGGACATCAGAATCGCTGAGACCCAGAGAGATACCCGTATCAAGACTGCCGCGGCAAACGCCCTCGCCGTGCAGGGAGAGAACACTTCCAAGATCGACATCGCAAACTCTGACGCCCAGCGCCGCGAGAAGGAGGCCGAGGCCGCGCGTATAGCGGTCGCAGCCGAGAAGGTTCAGGCAGCGAAGGCCCTCCAGGAGGCCTACCAGAGCGAGCGTGACGCCGAGCTTGCCCGTGCCGAGAGGGAGAGGGCTACCCAGCAGGCCAACATCGTCGTTCCTGCCCAGATCGACAAGGAGAAGCTCATCATCGAGGCTGAGGCCGAGGCCGAGAAGGTCCGCAGGCTGGCCAAGGGAGAGGCTGACGCGATATTCGCAAAGATGGACGCTCAGGCCCGTGGTACCCTTGAGATCCTATCAAAGCAGGCCGACGGTTTCAACGAGATGGTCAAGGCCGCTGCCGGCGATCCTCAGAAGGCTGTGCTTATGCTTATCGCGGACAAACTGCCTGAACTCGTCAAGACTCAGGTCGAGGCTGTCAAGGGCATAAAGATCGACAAGGTGACCGTATGGGACGGCAACGGAGACGGCAAGAACGGCAAGACATCGACCGCGAATTTCATTTCCGGTCTGATGGGCTCAGTACCTCCGCTTCAGGATCTGTTCAATATGGCCGGAATGAATCTGCCAGAATATCTTAAAGGCAAGGAGACCAAGCCGGAGGAGCAGCCTCAGGAAGAAACCGCTGAAGAATAATCATTATGCCAATAGTAGTAAATGTCGATGTGATGCTGGCTCGGCGGAAGATGACTTCCGCCGAACTGGCTGACAAGATCGGGCTTTCGGCGGTCAACCTGTCGATTCTGAAGACCGGAAAGGCCAAGGGTGTCCGATTCAGCACACTCGACGCGCTCTGCAAGGCATTGGAATGTCAGCCTGGAGATTTGCTTGAGTTCAGGGAAAACGCCGAGTGAACACCACTAATCAAATAGTTATCTTTCAAGGAGCGGCCATAAAAAGCCGCTCCTTTTCGTTATATTTGCAGACATATTCATAAAAAGGACACAAAAGACAGATAATATGAAAAGAACATTTCTTCTGGCCGCTATGGTGGCGGCTGTTGTCTGCGCAGGGACGGATGCTTCGGCGCAGAAAAAGGCGAAGAAAAGCCAGCTGGTCCTTGACGGAACGGTGGTGAATGTCAATCCGTTGGCAAGGACTTCCCCTGTCGAGGAAAAACTGAAGGCCAAGAACACGCCGGGCATTGAATATGCTCCCACAAAAACCGTTTACCTCTATCCGAAGGGACAGGGAGTGGACCAAGGGATAGTCGAGAACGGTGTGGCTGTGACCCAAGGGCCGCTAGTCTCAAACGGTCTGGAAGGAGCGGAGGTGGCCGGCGGCTGGGGATTCGTCTCCAATGTGACTGACTGCGCGCGTATTGACATATTCTTGCCTGAAAAACCGAACGGACAGTTGGTCATCGCTTGTCCAGGTGGCGGGTACTCCGGTCTTTCAACTTGGAACGAGGGATCTTATGTGGCAAAATGGCTGAATGACAGAAATGTCGCCTGTGCTGTTCTGAAGTATCGTCTGCCAAACGGGCATCGTGAGGTTCCGCTTCAGGATGTGCAGAACGCATTCCGTTATTGCAGGCATCATTCAGAGGACTGGGGAATAAAGCAGATCGGTGTGATGGGATTCTCGGCTGGAGGACATCTCGCCAGCACTGCCGAGACTATGTACGTTGACTCCACGACAAGGCCGGACTTCGCGGTACTCCTCTACCCTGTTATCCTGATGGACGAGAATGCCACACACAAAGGATCGGTTGACAATCTTCTCGGCGGCGAAGCGTCGTGGACCGACAGGGAGGACAAACCTTTCGGCCAATGGTACAATGGCTTGAATGAATATGACGGGCTGAAGAGAATGTACACCACCTATCGTGATGTCACCCCTACCACTCCCCCGACTTTCATCGGCGTCAGCACCTACGACAAGACCGTACCGGTTGTAAGTTCCGTGAAATTCTATCAGGCTCTCGTCAGGAACAAGGTTCCTGCTGAGCTTCATATTTATCCGAAAGGAGGTCACGGCTGGGGATTCACTGATCTGAGCATCGGCCTTGACCCAAAGGTCTGCAAGGACAATCTGGGATCGTGCAGGCCTGAGTTCTCAGCGGCTCTGGAAAGATGGCTCGGCCAGCAGCTTGAAAGCGTGAACGGCAAGAAGGAGTTGCCTAAAGTCGCCAGAGAGCAGTTCACACGCAAGCCGGACAAGGTTGTCTATCTGTACCCGGAAGGACAGAATGTTGATAAGGGAATCGAGGGCATAACACTCGGCCCTGGAGAGTCCAACGGCTGCACTAAGTCGGAGGAACTGACCAAGGATATGAATCTGAAATTCACCGGTGACAGCGCGAGGTTCGAACTTTATCTGGCAAAGAATCCGAACGGCAAGATGGTCATCATCTGCCCAGGCGGAGCCTATTGGTTCACAGCTTACGTGCACGAGGGACAATACGCCGCTCAGTGGCTTAACAGTCAGGGCATCAGTGCAGCCGTGCTCAAGTACCGTCTGCCATACGGCCACTGGAACGTGCCGCTGAACGATGTGCAGAACGTGTTCCGTTATTGCCGCCACTACGCTCCGGAGTGGGGCGTGAAGCAGATCGGTGTGATGGGATTCTCAGCCGGTGGACATCTCGCGGCCACTGCATCCACGCAGTATATCGATGCAGAGACCAGGCCGGACTTCTCAATCCTTGTCTATCCGGTGATCTCCTCCGAGCCTGGAGTCGGTCACGAAGGCAGTTTCAACAACCTCATAGGAACGGAGAAAGGCTGGTACAACAGGAAAGGTAAGGATTTCGAAAGCTGGGATACCGGCAAGAAGAAATTCGAGGCCCTCAAGGAAAGATATTCATTGGACAAGCAGGTCAGCGCGGACACGCCGAAGACATTCATCATATTCAGTTCCAACGACTATGGTGTTCCGCCGGAGAACGAGGTCCGCTATTTCAACGCCCTCGTGAAGAACGGTGTCCCTTGCGAGATGCACGCCTTCCCTGGCGGCGGCCACGGCTACGGCTTCCGCAACGCCAAGTACGGCAGCGACCCTATTCAGGAATATAGAAACGACTTCCTCAGCGCTATGGCCCGCTTCCTTAAGGAGTTGTAACACATAATAAAACTATCACATGCCCCTATGGCGGTTTTGCAAACGTTCGCAAAATTGTCGTAGGGGCGTTTTTTAGGGGGTATTTACCAAAAAAATTTACGTTTCTTATGATTCGTATATGTTTCTTTTCGTTTTTTACGTTCACTATGCCGATATTGCGCTGGATTCGGGAACAGATCCCGAACCAATTTGACATCATTAAAACTACTTCAACTATGGAGAATTCCGAGACAACAAAGGTCGGCATCCAAGACGCGACCGGCCAAACAACCATTAACCATGAGACCATATCCAAGGAGAGGCTATACCTCAGGCGGTACGAACATTGCCGGCGGCTCATCGAAAAAGACAGCCGGTTCAACGGTATGTCGGAAGAAGAAAAGGACTCCTACGCCCAAAGTCTCGCCACACCTGAATATCTCGACCTGACCTGTGACTGGGCATTCAAGTACTTGTTCCAAAATCATCCAGACCTTCTCATCACACTCTTGAATGATATTCTTAAAGAGGATATCTCATCTGTGGAGTTCCGCAATACAGAACTCACGGAGGTTGCCCCATCGGATAAAAGGATACTTTTTGACCTCCTCTGCCAGACTCCAGACGGGACCATCTTGGTGGAAATGCAGAAAGCCTCTCGTTTCGATCAACGCGACCGGCTGTTCTTCTATGGATCAAGACTTGTGACAAGGCAGATCAAACGTGGAGATGAAGACTATGTTCTGGCTCCGGTCAAGGTTATCTGCATTATGAATTACGAGGACGAGCATCCGAATTCCCCTGATGACAAGATCCTCTATCATTATCGTACTCAGGAAATCGAAACCGGAGAGCCTTTTGGTGGCCAAATGTCGTTCTTTCTTCTTGAATTGCCAAGAGTTATGCGATACAATGATGAATATGACAGTCCCATCGCAGGATGGTGCAGGATATTCAGAAATTTCACTATATTTGCCAAATCGAGGTCTGAAAAAGATGCCGTGTTCGATAAATTGGAAAGAGCGATGCGCGTCAGCGGCCTTGACGACAAGGAGATTGACAACTATTTCAGTGATATGATGACAGAAAAAGAAATGCGCCCGTACATCAAGGGTGCCGAGCAGCAAGGTTACCGCAAAGGCTTTAAGGAAGGTTCCGAACAAGGCAAGGCGGAGGTCGCAAAGTCATTGTTGTCTTTGGGCTTACCCACTGATCAGATCAAGATTGCCACGGGGCTGTCTTCTGAACAGATTGAGGCCTTGAGGTAAAATTAGGATTTGAATATTTTATTAACGACAAAGAGGGCGACTGATTAAGTCGTCCTCTTTGTCGTTAATCCGGACGGAATGTCCGGGAATATATTCATTACTCGGCTTCGGTGGTCTCGCCTGGCATCATCACAACCTCGACGAAGTTGCCGGAGTTGTAGAGTCTGGCGGCGGCGTCACGGATGGACTCCTTGGTCAGGCCACCTACCGCGGCCTCCCACTCCTTGTCGTAGTCATAGCCGTTGCGGAAATAGCGGAGCAGGTCTGACAGCCAGTAAGAGTTGTTGATCCTGCTTTCCGGAACATTCTTCTTGAAATGCTCGACTGTCCTTGTAAATTGCTCATCG
>OJAW01000621.1_pt1 | contig 24221 bp, 20 predicted proteins | sample 1589151 | NCBI WGS metagenome assembly OJAW01 (sample SAMN03283290) | human gut metagenome | biome: human-associated habitat; material: feces | host: Homo sapiens | place: Peru | collected 2012
AATGATAGAACAAGAGTAACAGATACAACTAAAATGTCAGAATTAGATACTATGTTTGACTTAACATCAACAGGTGAAGGTTTTGGAACTAAAGTAACTTATTATGGATTATTTAATCGTATGACAAGTGATTTTACTAGTGTTACGCCATCTTTAAAATGTCCTGAAACAAGAGATAAATTTACAGTTAGTAATACACTTGGTAATGGAAAATTAGATAATCCAATTGGTTTAATAACCTTTGATGAAATGGTATTCGGAGGTTCTTATATGAATATGGGTGATACATATCAAAATAATGAAACATATTTATATAATGGAACAAATTATTATTGGACGATGTCCCCCTTCGCCTTTGATGTTGGTTATGCTGGTGTTGGCTTTGGTAGTCGGGGTGCGGTTGGCGACGTCAGTGTTGATCGTGCTAATTACGGCGTGCGTCCCGTGATTTCACTTTTGTCTTCTGGAATTACTGGAGGAAATGGAACAGCAAGTACGCCATTTTTAATAGGTTCAGAATAAATTATGTTCTAAAATCTATAAAGTCCACGAAACCCTTTTCGTGGACTGCCTGAATTCTTTGTGAATTATCAGGATAATGAATTATGGTATATAGTGGTTGTATAATATGGTGTGTAAATTATAAATGTTAAAATAAAAACTGATAAAATTGTCAATGTTAAAAGCTGATAATTATTATCATTTTTTTATTATACTTATACTATCTTATAGTAAGAGGTTAATAGTTATAACTAATTAGATATAATTTCTTTAGTTAAATTTGCCATTTAAGTTATTTTGTGGTATTATATATCTTCGTAAAAGAGGGGGATTACTATGAAGTTAGATAATATTATTAATTATAGTGTTAGTAGTCAGTTATATTGTTTTTCTTTACTTAAGTTAATTAATAGAGATAATTCTTTTGAATATCAAAAAGAAATCTTTGATAAAGGGGTAATTAATTCTGCAATACTAGGATATATTAGTAATATATTTCTTGCTATTAAGGAGAGTTTAGTTGAAAAAACAGAGAATGGTTTTGAAGCAAAAGTCTTAAATAGTATATTAGAAAGAAATGTTAGTTTAATTGCCAAAAAGACTGAAAAAGGATATGTAATAAATAATTATGTTTTTCCAGATGCTCCAACGTTAGTAGCAGAATTAAGAAATAAGATAGCACACGGTAATTTTGATTTTGATTTAGACCATAATAGAATTATTTTAAAGATTAATGGTAATGATGTTATTGTTAGAATAAATAAATTAACAATGTTTGTTATTTCTAGTTTAACTACTTATATTGATGGTACATATAAAGATGAATATAATAAAGTAATAATATATAATGATAAATTAGAACCAAAGAGAAATAAACCAATTGGAAATAAAAAAGAAATAATTAAATTAATTAATGATTCTAAAAAACTAGAAATAAATTTAAAAAGAAAAGATGGAAAAATTATACCTGAAGAAATAATCGAGGTAATAAAAGAAATATCCACTATTGGTAATCAAAATGAAGTTAATTCATTATTATATGCTTGTAGTAAAATAATTAGTGATAATTATGAATTTAACTGGAATTTTAAAAAGATTAATGATATTGATGGAATGAGTATAGATTATTTTTCTGATTATTTAGTAAATAAAATTAGTGATAATAAAGATTACTATTCTAGTGTAAAATATATTATTAAGGAAATATCAAATTTTTCAGATAAAAAACATAAGATGGTAGATATTCTTGCAAATAATTTATTAAATATAATGGTTTTAGAAACAATATATGAAACTGGTAGTTTAAACTATAATTTAATTATTAGAAAAATGAAAGAAAAAACTGGTGATGATATTTTTACTATTAATCAAAATATGGTTGTTACTTCAGCACTTTCAACATTTACTTCATTGTTTTCATATGCTAATGATGATGTTTATAAGAATAATAATAAATATACATTATTAGAGTGTGATGGACTTGATTATAGTAAGTTAGATTTATCATTAATTAAGGTATCTAAAAATACTATAGATATGGGTAATATTAATGATTTAATTGACAAAAGAAATGCTAAACAAAAAGAAATAATTACTATTAAAAATAAGATAAATAAAACTAATAATGATTTAGAAAATGTAAGAAAAAGTAATAATACTAAAGCAATTGAAGTTTTAAGTAATAATTTAGGAAAGTTATATGTTTTACAAAGTAAAAATGCAAATGAGTATAATAAAATAGTTAATGAAATAAACGTATGGAATTACTATTATAATAATAATAAATTATATTTAGAAAATGAAAGTATAATTAGTGGTATTAGAAATTCCATATCTCATGGTCATTATGAAATATCTTTAGGAAGTTCTTTATTAGATACTAAAATAATATTTAATAATATTTATGAAGGTAATGTTACATTTAATGCTTCTGTAGAAATAGTTAATTTTATTAAAATGATTACTGATAATTCAGAAGTTGTTTATGATTTTATTGATAATTTAAAAAAGAAAAATATGACTAAGACTTTACATATTTAGTTAATTTTTCTTTCTTTTTTTCTTTTTATATTGTTTTATGTTATACTTATAGTAGGAGGAATAAAAAAATGAAATGTGTTGCAATAAAAGATAAAAGATTATTAGAAGTAACTGAAATACCAGAACCACTTCCTAAAAAAGATAGGGTATTAATTAAGGTATTAAAAGCAGGTATATGTGGGTCTGATATTCATTATTTTGAGTCAGGTGCTCCCAAAGGATTAGTTATGGGACATGAATTTTCTGGAATAGTAATTGATGCTGGAGATAGAAAGGATTTACGTGTTGGAGATAGAGTTACAGGACTTCCAATTTCACCTTGCGGTCATTGTGAAGCGTGTAAAACTGGAAACGTTCAATATTGTCCTGAAACTTGGAATCACGCTGTAGGTTTAGCATTAGATAATAATGGTGCCTATTCTGAAAAAATAAGTGTAAGAAGCGATATGGTTTTAAAATTACCAAAGAGTATTACTGATGATGAAGCAGCAATGGTTGAACCAGCTGCAGTAGCATTACACGCCGTACATTTAGCAAACGTTAAAATTGGTAACAAAGTTTTAATAATTGGTGGAGGAATAATTGGTTTATTATGTGCTCTTCTTGCTAAATTAGAAGGTGCTAGTTATGTAGCAATGACTGAAACTAATGAAGCAAGAGGTAAAAAAGCATTAAAACTAAAAGCAGTGGATGAATACTTTAACGCTACAGATAGTGAACTTTCTAAAAAAATAGCAAAGAAAACTAATAATGGATTTGATGTTGTTATTGACTGTTGTGGTAACTCTCCAGCAGTAACTAGTGCACTTCTTTATACTAAAAATGGTGGAACATTAGTTTTAGTAGGAGTATCATTAACTCCAGTTACTATTCCAACAGTTCTTGGAGTAATGCACGAACTTAAAATATTTGGTTCAATTGCATATACTAAAGAAGAATTTGCTGCTTGTATAGATTTAATAGCAAATAATCAATTAAATATAATTAAATTTTTAGATGATATTGTTCCATTAAATAAAGCACAAGAATCATTCGAAAGATTAACTAGTGGTAAAGATGATGCAGTAAAAATAATTATTAATCCAAACTTATAAAAATTGACCTAAAAACGGTCTTTTTTCTTTATTTATAACGAAATATTTAGTATAATATATTTAGGAAACTAGAGGTGCAAAATGGAAAATAAGATTAATAGAATGAAAGAGATAATTAATACATTAAATAATGCTTCAGAAGTGTACTATAGAGAAAATACATCATTAATGACAGACTATGAATACGACCATTTATATGATGAATTAGTAGAATTAGAAAAAGAAACTAATATGATTTTATCTAATAGTCCAACAATTAATATTGAACCTGAAGTATCAAATGTTTTAGAAAAAGTAGAACATCCTTCGCCAATGCTATCTCTTGCTAAGACAAAACAAGTTAGCGAACTTATCAATTTTATTGGTGATAAGGAAGGATTATTATCTTGGAAATTAGATGGACTTACTATTGTTTTAACTTATGAAAATGGTAAATTAGTAAGTGGTGTTACAAGAGGTAATGGTATAATTGGGGAAGTTGTTACTGAAAATGTTAAGCAATTTAAAAATGTTCCTATAACTATTCCATATACTGGTAGATTAGTAGTGCGTGGGGAAGCAATAATTAAATATTCTGATTTTAAAAAAATGAATGAAGATATTTCTGAAGATACAGAACAATATAAAAATCCTAGAAATTTATGTTCTGGTTCAGTAAGACAATTAGATAGTAGTATTACTGGTAAGAGAAATGTTAACTGTATAATATTTGCTTTAATTGAAACAGATGAAGTTATTTCTAATTTAAAGAGTGTTTGTTTTGAATGGTTAAAAAGTTTAGGTTTTGAAGTCGTAGAGCATTATAAAGTAAATAAAGATAATCTTGGTGATATGGTACTTAAATTTAAAGAAATGATTAAAACTTATGATATACCATCAGATGGATTAGTTTTAACTTATGATGATATATCTTATGGAAATAGTCTTGGAATGACTGCCAAGTATCCAAAACATTCAATTGCTTTTAAATGGAAGGATGAAACAGTAGAAACTACTTTAAGAGAAGTAGACTGGTTAGTATCTAGAACTGGTTTAATAAATCCAGTTGCAGTATTTGATAAAGTAGAACTAGAAGGTACAATAGTAAGTAGGGCATCACTTCATAATGTATCAATTTTACAAGGCTTAAAAATTGGTATTGGGGATAAAATAATGGTTTATAAAGCAAATATGATAATACCTCAAGTAGCAAGTAATTTAACTATGAGTAATAATTTAGTTATACCTGATAAATGTCCTGTCTGTGGAAAAAAAGCAAGTATAGTAGAAAACTCTAATATTAAATATTTATATTGTATGAATGAATTTTGTGTAGCAAAACTAATTAAAAGATTAAGTTTATTTGTAAGTAGAAATGCAATGAATATTGATGGAATATCTGAAGCAATATTAAGTAAATTAATAGATGAAAAGATAGTAACTTGTTATAAAGATTTATATCACTTGGATAAGTATAGGGATGAAATAATTAATTTCGAAGGTTTTGGAGAAAAATCTTATAATAATATGATTAATTCAATAGAAAAATCTAGAAATGTTAAATTAGCAAACTTTATTTATTCATTAGGTATACCAGATATTGGCTTTTCAAGAGCCAAATTAATATGTAATTATTTTAATAATGATTTTGATAAGATTTGTAATTTAACTTATGAAGAATTAAGTGATATTGATGGAGTAGGAGATATTATTGCTAAAGAATGGATAGATGAATTTAATAATCCAGATTTTCAAAAAGAACTTACTGATTTAGAAAAAGAAGTAATATTACCTAAATCTAATCAAGAAAGAAATAATACTTTAAGTAATTTAAATTTTGTTATAACAGGTAGTTTAAATCATTTTAATAATAGAGATGAATTAGTAGAATATATTGAAGAAAATGGTGGTAAAGTAGTAGCGTCAATTTCTAGTAAAGTAAATTATTTAATAAATAATGATATTAATTCTACTTCGACAAAGAATAATAAAGCAAAAGAATTAGGAATAAGTATTATATCTGAAGAAGATTTATTAAAATTATCGAAGAATTAACTATAATAATAGTTTTTTCTTTTTTATAACAATATTAGAATTTATTCTTGACTATTTATTTATTCTTTTATATAATTAATATGAAATTAATTTCATATAAGGAGGAGAAATGGATAATTTTATTGAATTAAAGAATGTTACTAAAACATATATTATTGGTGATAAGAAATTTAATGCTCTAGATGGAATAAATTTAAGTATTAAACAAGGAGAATTTGTTGTAATATTAGGTCCTTCCGGAGCAGGTAAATCAACTTTATTAAACTTACTTGGAGGAATGGATAGAGTTACTACAGGTAATATAGTAATTGGGGAAAAAGATATAGCAAAATTATCTGATAAACAATTAACTAAATATAGAGCAAGTGATGTTGGATTTATTTTCCAATTTTATAACATTATGCCTACATTAACAGTTGGAGAAAATGTTGATTTAGTTAAAGATGTAACTATTACTACTAAAAATGTTAAAGATGTTTTAAAGAAAGTAGGATTAGAAAAGTATATTGATAAGTTTCCTAATGAATTATCTGGTGGAGAACAACAAAGAGTATCTATAGCAAGAGCAGTAATGAAAAATCCTAAAGTATTATTATGTGATGAACCAACTGGTGCATTAGATTCTGAAACTGGAGTACAAATATTAAAACTATTAAAAAAAGAATGTGATAGTGATACTACAGTTATTATTGTTACTCATAATTCTTTGATATCAGAAATAGCAGATAAAGTAGTTTATATTAAAAATGGTAAAGTAGATAAAGTAGTAGAAAATAAGAAACCTAAAAATATTGATGAGGTAAGTTGGTAATATGTTAAGAAAGAAAATGTTTCGTGATATAAAAAAGAATTTATCACAATTTATTACAATATTTTTAATGGTTTTAATTGGAGTAATGGTTTATACTGGTATTGAAGCATATATGAGTGGTATGAGTGATACTGCAGATAGATTCTATAGTGAAAATAATTTATTTGATTTACAAGCAGTAGGTAATAATTTTACTAAAGAAGATATTCAAATAGTAAAAAATATGGATAATGTTAACGATGCAGAAAGAAAATTATCTGTTACTGCGACTAGTAATGATGATAAAGTATTATTATTAAATGTTATTGAATCAAATAATATTTCTAAATTCTATGTTGTTAAAGGTATAGAATTTGATGCTAATAAAGTTGGAGTATGGTTAGATAATTATTATGCTACATCAAATAATTTAACTATTGGAGATACTATTAAAATAAAATATGATAATTTATCTCTTGATGTAGAAATACTAGGATTAATTAATGTACCAGACCACGTTTATGATACTAAAGATGAATCAGAATTATATCCAGATAGATTAAATTTTGGCTTTGCTTATATATCATTAAATACAATACCTGAAGAATATAGAAATCATTTAGCATTTAATTATTTAATGGTTGATGTTGAAGATAATAATTATCGTGATAAAGTAAAAGAAGATATCGAAGATAATGTTTCTAATGCTTTAGCAATAATTAATGTTAATGATATTAGTTCTTATAGAACTTATCAAGGTGAAATAGATGAAGGAAAAACTTATGTTGGAGTATTCTCTGGATTATTTATTTTTATTGCTATGTTATCAGTTATTACTACAATGACTAGAATAATAAAAAATCAAAGAGTTCAAATCGGAACATTAAAAGCACTTGGTTTTAGTAATAAAAAAGTATTATTACATTATATTGGATATGGATTTTATATATCTTTATTTGGAGTAATTGCAGGTTTAATATTAGGCTATTATGGTATAGGTAATATATTTATTAATTTAGAAATGTCTTTCTTTGAAATCCCTAATGGAAGACCACTTATGAATAATAATAGTTATATATTAGGTTTAATTGTAATATTATTAGTAATGTTAATAACTTATATTACAGGAAGAAATATTTTAAAAGAAAATCCAGCGGAAACATTAAGAAATAAAATACCTAATGTTAAAAAAGGTAGTCTAAATATAACTAAAAAGAAAATATTTAAAAAGTTAAATTTTTCTAGTATTTGGAATATAAGAGATATTTTAAGAAATAAGACAAGAACTATTATGGGAATAGTAGGAGTAGTAGGATGTGCTATGCTAATAGTATGTGCTCTTGGTATGTTAGATAGTATGAATCATTTTATTAAATTACAATTTACTGATTTATATAATTTTGACTATAAAGTATCTTTAAAAGAAAATATTAATAATGCTGAATTATCTTTACTTGAAAATAAGTATGGTAGTGATACTTCAGAAACATTAGGAATTGAAATAAAAACAAATGACAAGAGAGAAACTAATAATATAGTAGTAACAGACGCTAATGATAAATTAAGATTTATAAATAATAAAGATAAATTTATTAATATTAATTCTAATAAGGGAGTATATATAACATACAAACTTGCTAAAAACAATAATTTAACTATTGGAGATAATATAACTTGGCATATTTATGGTAGTGATACTTATTATACATCTGAAATAGTAGGATTTAATAAAGACCCTCAAAATCAAAATATGACTATGACAAGAGAATACTTGGAAAGTTTAGGTATTACTTATAAACCAGATTCACTTTATACTAACACTAAAGTAAAAGATAATGAAATTGGTATAGAATTAGTACAAGATAAAAATAAACTTAAAGATAGTATGAGTAGTATGTTATCTATGATGAAGACTATGATAAGTTTAATAATAGTAATTGCTATTTTACTTGGAGTAATAATTATTTATAATTTAGGAATATTATCATTTAGTGAAAAAGAATATCAGTTTGCTACTTTAAAAGTATTAGGTTTTGATGATAGTAAAATAAAGAAAATATTTATTAAGCAAAATAACTGGATAGCAATTATATCTATAATTATTGGACTTCCTTTAGGGTATGCACTTGTTAATTATTTATTCAAAGTAGCAATCGAAGAACATTATGATTTTAGTGCTTATATAACTTTACTTACTTATTTATTATCTGCAATTGGTACTTTTGTTACTTCTTATGTTGTATCAAGATTATTATCAAGAAAAGTAAATAAAATAGATATGGTTAGTAGTTTGAAGGCAAATGAATAATTGGGGAAAGTTTGTTTGTACGTGTTTAAAATATTCCACAATTTTTAATAAAAACTATTGACTTATTTTATTTCTTAGAGTAGAATAAAAGGCAGATTTTGGGATGTTTGCCCGAAATACATACTTTTATATATTGATCAATAATTATATTTGTCTATTTGAATAAAAAGGACTTAGAACAAGGGCAAGCATCTTGTTTTAAGTCCCTTTTTTAATGTTTTTTGGAGGAATAAATGAGAAAAGAATGTACTTTAAATGTTTTAAAAAAAGCAATGAAAAATAATGATTATAGTTACGATATTTATTTTCGTATGGCTATAATAGATGAGTATCTGAATGGAATTTTGGATGTTTGGAAATTATATGATAAATTACAAATAACAAGATGCAAACAAATTTCAATAATACCCAGAGAAATGATGAACCATAAAAATGAGTTTATAAAATTGATTTGTTCAATAAAAAAAGATGGATTTGATTTTTTGAATCCTATTTTAATAAATAAAGATGGTTTGATAATAGACGGTGCTCATAGAATGGCTTGTGCAGTTTACTTTAACATTCCATTGATTTCAACATATACAACTGAAGAAACATTTAATATAGTACCAAATGATTATTGTAAACTATTAAAAATTAATTCTTCTGTTGATTATGGGATATCATTTTTATATAATGAAGTATATGAAGCTACTGAAAAATTTTCTGGTCTTATGTATAATATAGATAAGAGCGATAAATATTATCAAGAAGAATTAAATTATTTAAAGAAAAAAATAACTCAAACTAGATTATTAAAGATATTAAGAACTTATATTTTAAAGATGCATTCTGATAATGAATTTTTAAAATACTACAATATGAATAATTATCTTTCTGTTTACAATATGACAAAAGAAGTTGCTAATGTTAAAAGATTAACTCCAGGAGTATATTACGATTCAATTTATTTTGGAAACAAATAGTTTTAAATTATGATATAATTAATACGGAAGTGATATTATGGGAACAGTTAGACAACCAATAAAGAAAACATCAATTGAAAAAAAGGAAAGAATTATTAAACTTGGTTTTGAACTTATGTGTGAAAAAGGATATCATAATGTAAATACTATAGATATTGCTAAGTATGCTAAGGTATCTACTGGTATTATTTATCAATATTTTACTGATAAAAAAGATATCTTTAAAGAAGGAGTAAAAGATTATGCTAATAACATAATGTTTCCTATGATAGATATAATAGATAATAAAACAATAGATAAAAATAATATTAGAGAAATATTATCTAAAATGATAGATAGTTTTATAAGTACACATACAATAAAAAAAGAAGCACACGAAGAATTGATGGCAATGAGTTATCTAGAAGAAGATATATCAAAAGTATTTAATGAAAGCGAAATTTTAATGACTAAAAAAATATCTAATATATTAGTTAATAGTGGTTTTAATGAAGAAAATATTAATGAAAAGGTACATTTATCTATTGGTCTTATTGATAACTATTGTCACGAAGTTGTATATCATAAACATAAAGATTTAGATTATAAAGAAATGAAAGAAGAAATTTTAAATATAATAACTAATATATTATAAGGTTTCTTTTTTATTATTTTATTAAAATTAGATATATTACTTTACTTATAAAATATCATATGATACAATATTGGTAGATACAGAACTATATTGTAAGGAGTAATTATTTTTGAATTTAATATTTATTATAATAGTGGTATTAGCATTTGCATATGTAATAGTTAATTTTATTTTAGATAGTAAACTCCAATTTAGGAAGTTGATACTGTATTATTAGAAAAAAGAATTGATACTAGAATTAATGATGATTATATAATTAATATTTAAAGTAAATGATAATAAAAAAATATTTGATGTTAGTTATGGTTATTATAAAAAATATAATGAAAATGATAAGGGGAGATTAGTTTTTAAAAGAAATAGATTTGTAGATTTTAAGGTGAGAAAATTGATAAAGAATTAATAAATAAATTATTACTAATTACAAGTATATTATTATTTGTTTCTGGTTTAATATTTGTAATTTTAAGAATATTTATTACTAACAATGTATATATAATAATTGGTTTAATATGTATGTTATTAGGTGGCTTATTTAAAATAATAAAAAAAATAGGAGTGTAGAAATGATAGAAATTAAAAATGTAAGTAAAACTTATAATAATACTAAACTAGCAATAGATAATGTTAGTTTTGATGTAAAAGATGGAGAGATATTTGCTTTTATAGGGCATAATGGGGCAGGTAAGACTACAATGATTAAAATGATTGTAGGAATACTTGATTTTGATAAGGGAGATATATTAATAAATAATAAAAGTATTAAGGAAGACTCTGTTAATTGTAAATTAGATATGGCATATGTTCCAGATAATCCTGATTTATATGAAAATATGAGAGCAATAGATTTTATAAATTTTATCTGTGATATGTATGATACACCAGTATCTGTAAGACAAGAAAATACTTTAAAATATGCTAAAATGTTTGAGATAGAAAATAACTTAAATGATGATATATCTAGTTTTTCACACGGTATGAAACAAAAAATTGCTTTAATTGCAGCACTTTCTCATAATCCCAAAATCTTAATTATGGATGAACCATTCGTAGGATTAGACCCTAAAGCAGTATATGATATGAAAGAAATAATGAAAAAAATGACTAAAGAAGGTAAGAGTATTTTCTTTTCAACTCATATTTTAGATGTTGCAGAAAAATTATGTGATAGAGTAGCAATAATTAAAAAAGGTAAAATAGTAAAAATAGGGAAAATGAAAGATATTAAAGGTGATGAATCACTAGAACAAGTATTCTTAGAACTAGGAGAACAATAATGAAAACAATATCTTTATTAAAAGCAGTATTAAGTGAAGATATGAACTTATTTAGGTATTCAGTAAAAAGTAATTCTAGTAAGTTAAAAAAGGCATTATTACCAATATTATTATTCTTAATTGTATGTTATTCAATTGGTTTTTATGCTTATATGATTGCTAAGGTTTTATCACCACTTAATTTAACATATGTTATGCTTACTATGTTTGTAATGATGGTTAGTATTCTTTCTTTTATCGAAGGAATATATAAATCACAAGGAATACTTTTTGAATGCAAAGATAATGACTTATTATTTTCACTACCTATAAAAAAATCCAAAATATTATTTGTTAGAATATTTAAATTATTATTATTTCAATATATTTATAATCTAATGTTTTTACTTCCTGCCTTTGTTATATATATTTACTATGAAAGTCCAAATCTTAATTTTTATTTAATATCATTATTAATAACTTTCTTAATACCTATTATTCCTACTGTTATTTCTTCGTTAATTGGGTATATTATAAAACTAATATCTAGTAAATCTAAATCTAAAAGGATAGTTCAAACTATTATAACTAGTATTGTTTTTCTTGGAGTATTTTATTTAAGTTTTAATATTGAATCTTTTATTCAAAATTTGGGTAATAATGCTACTAGTATTAATGATATTATAACTAGAATATATTATCCAGTTGGTTTATATATAAATTTAATTAATAAATTTAATATTTTAGATTTAATTAAATTATTACTTATAAATATTATTCCATTTACTTTATTTATTCTTATTGGTTCAGTATATTATTTTAAGATAATTTTTAATTCTAAAGAAACATCAGTTAATAAAAAGAAAAATAATAATATTATTATTAAGCAAAATAAACCAATTATCTCACTTGCTAAAAAAGAACTAAGTAGATATTTTTCTTCGGTAGTATATATGTTTAATACTTCATTTGGTTTATTGTTATCAGTAATTGTTTCAATACTTTTATGTATTAAGGGACAAAAGATATTTGATGCTATATTAATTCAATATCAAATAAAAACTAGTTTATCTATAGATATATTATTCTATTTTCTAATACTATTTTCTTGTTCTATGACATCAATATCATCTTCCCAAATATCATTGGAAGGTAAAACAATTAATATTACTAAAAGTCTACCAATAAATGAAAAGACAATACTTAAAGCAAAAATATTATCTTGTTTTATAATTGAATTACCATTTATTTTGTTATCAGAAATAATCTTTATTATAAAATTTAAACCTAGTATATTGCATATAATATTTATTTTATTACTTGGTATAATACTAATATTATTTAGTGCTTGTCTTGGTCTTATAGTTAATTTAAAGTATCCAAAATTAAATTATTCTAATGATACTGAAGTAGTAAAACAAAGCACTTCTTCGATGATATCAGTATTTACTGGTATGGGAGTATTTTTATTAAGTGTTATTTTAATAATATATTTACTTGATAAGATAAGTTTTAATCTTGTAATTATTCTTCATTTATTGTTGTTATTTATAATAACAAGTATACTATATATTATTTTAATGAGAGTAGGTACAAAGGAATATAAGAAATTAAATATATAAAATTTTATATATTTTTTCTTTTTAGTATATACAAATAATGTATCATATGATACAATTATATATGTAAAGGATGGTTAAGATGGAAAATATAATTGAAGTTAAAAATTTAACTAAAAAATATAAAGAATTAACGGCGATTTCTAATTTATCATTTTGTGTTAAAAAAGGTGAGATATTAGGATTACTTGGTCCAAATGGAAGTGGAAAAAGTACCACAATTAATTCAATTTTATCTTTGCTTAGTTATCAGAGTGGGGATATTTTAATCTTTGGTAAGAAAATGAAACCAGATTCTTATGATATTAAGAAGAAAATAGGGGTAATATTTCAGAATGTTGCTGTTTTTGAAGAACTTACTGTTTGGGAAAATATTGATTATTTTTGTGGACTTTATATAAGTGATAAAGAAACAAGAGATAAATATATTGAAGATGCTATAGAATTAGTAGGTTTAGGTAATTATAAAAAGTTTTATCCTAAACAATTATCTGGGGGATTACTTAGAAGATTGAATATTGCTTGTGGTATAGCGCATAAACCAGAATTGATATTTTTAGATGAGCCTACAGTAGCAGTAGACCCACAAAGTAGAAATAATATTCTGGAAGGTATTGAAAAATTAAGGGATAATGGTGCTACAATTATTTATACAACGCATTATATGGAAGAAGTAGAAATATTATGTGATAAAATTATTATTTTAGATAAAGGAAAGATAATTGCTGAAGGAACTAGTGATGAATTAAAGAAAAAAGCAAATACTCACGAAAAGATAACTGTTGAATTAGTTAATTCTGATAATGTGGAAATTGGAGAGTTAAAAAAATTTGATAATATTTCTAATGTTAAATTAAATATGAATACTTTAATAATAACTTATAAGACAGGTAAAAATAATCTTAGTGAAATAACTGAATACTTAAGTAAAAAGAAAATAAAATATAATAAAATATTCTCTGAAAGGCCAACTTTAAATGATGTATTTCTAGAACTTACTGGAAAGGATTTAAGAGATTAATGTTTATTCATAATTTTAAGTATTCATTAAAGGTTTTATTTAAAAATAAGGGATTGATATTTTGGACTTTTATTTTTCCTATTTTACTGGGTAGTTTATTTAAATTAGCATTTTCTGATATTGAAAGTAAAGAAACATTAAGTATAATAGATATTGCTATTGTAGAAAATACACACTATAAAGATTATAATATTTATAAAGAAATATTTGATAAACTTAGTGATGAAGATAATAAAGATAGATTATTTAATACAAGATATTTAACTAAAAAAGAAGCACAAGAAGAATTAGATAATAATAAGATTACTGGTTATTTAACTTTTGATAATGATGTAGTTAATGTTATGGTTTCTAATTCTGGAATAAATGAAACTGTTTTAAGATATGTAACTGAAGAAGTGATATCTAATAAAATAATGACTGAAAATATTGTTAGTATGGAGATATCTTCATTTGTTAAAGAGGGTAAAACTGATATTGATTATGATAAGATATATATGAATGTAAATAATTTAATTAAAGAAAATAATGCTAAATTAAATAATATATCTAATTCTAATTTGAGTTATACAATGATAGAATATTATACTTTAATTGCAATGACTTGTTTATATGCTGGTATGTTATCAATGAATATAATAAATAGATTACTTCCTAATATTAGTGATGAAGGAAAAAGAATTGCTATTTCTGGAATATCTAAATTTAAACTATTAGTTAGTAGTTTTCTTGCTAGTTATGTAGTTTCTTTGATAGGATTATTATTACTATTTATTTATACAATATTTGTTATGAAAGTAGATTATGGTAATAACTTATCTAAAGTTATACTTTTATCACTTGTAGGTTCTTTATCAGGTCTTACTTTAGGTATGTTAATTGCTAGTGTTTTTAAAATTAATGAAAATGCTAAGGTAGGAATATTAATTGGTATTTCGATGACTTGTTCTTTCTTTTCGGGAATGATGGGAATAACAATGAAGTATATAATAGATAAGAATATTCCTTTATTAAATATAATTAATCCTGCGAATATGATTACTGATGGATTATATTCTTTGTATTATTACGAAGGTTTTTCTAGATATAATTTTAATTTAATTAGTTTAATAGTATTTTCTATTGTTATGATAGTTATTTCATACTTTAGTTTAAGGAGGCAAAAGTATGACAGTATTTAAAACTTTTTGGAAAGTTGTTAATAAATATAAGGGTACTTTTATAATGTATACTATTATGTTAATAGTTTTTGGTAGTATGAATACACTTTCTAATAAAGATAATAATGTTTATGTTGATAGTAAACCAGATATATTAATTGTAAACAATGATGAGGAAATTGGAATAACTAGAAATTTAATTAATTATTTAAAAGAAAATTCTAATATAGTTAATATTAAAGATACTGAAGAAGCAAGAAATGATGCTTTGTTTTATAGAGATGTAAGTTATATTATTTATATTCCTAAAAATTATAGGAGTGATATTTTAAAGGGAAATAATCCAGAAATTGATATTAAAACTAATAATACTTATGATTCTTCTTTTACAGAAATTATGTTAACTAGATATATAAATATTCAAAATGTTTATGCTAAATATATTGATAATGAAGAAGAATTAATTAATGTTATAAATAGTAATTTAGTTAATCATACTAATACTATTATGACATCAAAAATAGATACTAATAATTTAACTAGGTTAAGTAGATTCTTTAATTTTGCTAGTTATAGTATTATGGCAGTAGTAATATTTATTATATGTTTAACTTTAACTAGTTTTAAGGAAAATAATATTAGAAAAAGAATTACAATAAGTAGTATGCCTTATACTAAACATAATAGGCAAATACTTTTAGCAAGTTTAATATATTCACTTATAGTATGGATAATATATGTTATTTTAGGAATTATTATTTTTAATAAAGAAATGTTTACTATAAGGGGATTAATATTTAGTATAAATACTTTGATATTTTGTTTTTGTGCTTTAACACTTGCCTTATTAATTAGTTCATCAGTTAATAATAAGAATGCTATAACAGGTATAGTAAATGTTGTAGCATTAGGTCAAGCATTTTTATGTGGAGCATTTATTCCTACTGAATTTATGCCTAGTAGTGTACTAAAAATGGCACATATTCTACCAGCATATTGGTATAATAATACAAATGATTTATTAAGTAGTATTACTGAAATTAATATTAGTTCTTTAAAACCAATATTAATAAATAGTGGGGTACTTATATTATTTTCATTAGTATTTATTGTAATTAATAATTTAGTAACAAAAAAGAAACAGGTTTTTTAACTTGTTTTTTGTTAAAATTTTGGTATAAACTTTACTTTTTATCTTTAATATGGTAAATTATTATTAGATAATTTGGAGGATATGTTATGTTTAATAGAAAGAAAGAAAAATTATGGGGAACAGTTCTTGGGGTAATTACTTTTGTTGCTTTAATTGCTGGTGCCACATACGCTTGGTATAGTTGGAGTAGTGGGGAATCTATTTTAACTGGAGGAACAAATTGTTTTACTATTAATTATACTGCAGGAAATAGTATAGGTTCAGGTGCTAATTCTCCGGCAGGACTTGGAGTATCTGATAGTTATACTGGTGGACTTTATACGGATATTAAAATGGCAATATCTAATACTTGTTCTGTCAAAGGAGTAGGTACAATAAAACTTACTACTTCTTCGTTTAAAAATAGTGATGGGACTTCGGCAGTTAGTTTAATTAGTGATGGAAATACTCTTAAATATGTTGTAGCAACGGTTACTAATCCAAATACTTCATCAGAAACTGTTACGCCGATTACTGGATGTTCTGGTTCGATTACTGATACAGGACAAAAGAGTATATGTGATTTTGATTTAACTAATTTAGCAAGTGCTTCCGCGACAGTACCTACATATAGGGTATATGTTTGGTTAGATGGTAGTAATGTTAGCACTAATTTTGGGGGAATAATATATTCAGGAAGTTTAAATGCTTCGGCAGCACAAAAACAAGAATAATAGAGAGGAATCTCTTTTTTTCTTTTAAAGTATGATATAATGTTAAAGAAAGAGTGATGTTATGGGTTATATAAAAGGTAAATATACTACTAATATATTTTATAATTCAGTTAATGGTTATACTGTTGGGGTACTTAAATTAATTGATACTGATATAGAGTTATTAAAGAATAAGTCTACTATATATTTTGTTGGTACTTTCGCCAATATTAAATTAAAAAATAATTATGTTATGAATGGTGAAGTAATTAATCATAAAAAATATGGATTACAATTTAATGTTATTAGTTATGAAAATGTTATACCATCAGAAAAAGATGAATTAGTAGAATTTTTATCTAGTGATTTATTTCCAATTGGAGAAAAAACAGCAGAAAAAATAGTTAATAAATTTGGAGATAAGACTATTGATGTTATTTTGGATAATCCAAATAGTTTGTTATTAATTCCTAGATTAAATCAAGATAAGATAGATAAGATTCATAGTGTTTTACTTAATTATCAAAATACTAGTAATATTGTTTTGGAACTTTCTAAAATGGGTTTTACTACTAAAGAGAGTTTAAGTATTTTAAATAAATATAGAGATAAATCTTTAGATAAAATTAATGATAATATATATTCTCTTATTGATGAGTTAGATTTTAATTTTAAAACTATTGATGAAATTGCTTTAAAAAATAATATATCTTTAGATGATGAAAATAGAATTAGTGCTTTAATTATTTATGTTTTAAATGAAATTACTTTTTCTAATGGAGATACTTATTCTTTTATTGAAGAAGTTTATTCAAAAATTAATGAGTATTTAGAAATTGATATTGATAAATTAGAATATGAACTTATAAAATTAAATAAAAATGGTAAAATAATTATTGATAATAATAGATATTTTTTAAAAGAATTATATGATGCAGAATGTTATATTGCTGATAGATTATGTTTTTTAAATGATATGACGGTAAAAAATTATCCAAAACTAAAAGAAAAATTAGAACATTTGGAAAAGCATAATAATATTATTTATGATGATATTCAAAAAAAAGCAATAATAAAAGCAGTTAATAATAATTTAACAATAATAACAGGAGGACCAGGAACTGGAAAAACTACAATAATAAAAGCAATAGTAAAATTACTTACGGAAACTCTTAAAATAAAGAAAGAAGAAATTGCTTTGCTTGCTCCGACTGGAAGGGCTAGTAAAAAGATGATGGAAACTACTAATATGTCTGCTTATACTATTCATAAATATTTAGGTTGGGATAAGGAAAGAAATACTTTTAGGGTTGATGAATATGCTCCAAATAATGAGAAATATATAATTGTTGATGAAACTTCGATGATTGATACTATTCTTATGTCTAGTTTGTTAAAAGGAATAAGAAGAGATGCTAAACTTGTTTTAGTAGGAGATTATTTTCAACTTCCTAGTGTAGGTCAAGGACAGGTTTTGAAAGATTTGATTGAATCGGAAATGTTAGATGTTATAAAATTAAATAGATTATATCGTCAAAATGAAGATAGTTATATTATTAATTTAGCATATGAAATAAAAGATAAAGATTTAAGTGAAAATTTTATGTCTAAGAAAGAAGATTATAATTTTATTTTATGTGATAATGAAAGTATTTTAGGTAGTATTAATGAAATAATAAATAAAGCAATGGAAAGAGGATTTGATGATAGAAATATTCAAGTTCTTGCTCCAATGTATAAATCTTTGAATGGGATAGATAATTTAAATAAGATGCTTCAGTCTATTTTTAATCCTTTTTCTCCAGAAAAAAATGAAGTTAGTTTATCTGAAGTAATATATAGGGAAGGAGATAAGGTATTACAACTAGTAAATGACCCAGATAATAATACTTTTAATGGAGATATTGGATATATAGTTAGTGTTGAAAATAAAAAGAATAAAGGTACTGAAATTACTATTGATTATGATGGAAATTTTGTTACTTATAATAGGGAAAAATTTATTAATTTTAGACACGGATATGCAATTAGTATACATAAGGCACAAGGTAGTGAATTTAATATGGTTATTATTCCTTTTGTTAATTCTTTTAAAAGAATGCTTTATAATAAACTTGTATATACGGCAGTAACTAGGGCAAAGAATAAATTAATATTGGTGGGAGACCCTAATAGTTTTATATATGGTGTTAAAAATGATTATATTGATAATAGAAAAACTTGTTTAAAGGATTTAATAAAAGATAAGTATAATTATTTAAATTAGGTTAATAATATTAATGGTACGATGTACTTATCATTATTCTAAAATGGTGGTGATTAATATGAAAATGAAATCTAGTATGGCTTTAGTAGGTGCTGGAGTAATGGGAACCATAATGTATCAACAGATAAAAAATGGTAATATGAAAAAATGGGTATCTAAAATGAATAAAGCAAAAATCAAGACTATTGAAGATTTAGAAGAAATGATATAAATTGAAATTCCTCCTTGTGGGGAATTTTTTTTAATTATTTTCATAATATTAATTGTAACTCAAGAAAGGATGATAAAATATTTATGGAAACATTAAAAGTTAGGTCTAAATCTAATCCAAACTCAGTAGCAGGAGCACTTGCTAATGTCTTTAGGGAAAAGGGAAGTGTAGAAATACAGGCAATTGGTGCTGGTGCTTTAAATCAAGCAATTAAGGCTATAGCAATAGCAAGAGGATTTGTAGCACCATCTGGAAAGAATTTAGTCTGTATACCAGCATTTACTGATATTGTAATTGATGGGGAAGAAAGGACTGCGATTAAATTGATTGTTGAGGCCAGATAATGGTCTTTTTTTCTTGCTAAAAAATGCTATAATTAAGGTGGAAAGTTAAAGAAGAATGTATTTAAAAATGATACTGCTTATAAACAATTAATAGAATATTTAGAGAAAAATTAGGCAATTGTGTCTTTTTTTCTTGACTTTGAATAATATATATAATATAATTTAATTGTATTATTACAAGTAATACAAGAAAGGAAGAAGAAAATGATAAAAATAGAGAATTTATCTAAAAAATATGATAAAGAAAATGTTTTAGATAATCTTAATTGTACCATTAAAGATGGATGTATTTATGGATTAGTAGGTTCGAATGGGGCAGGTAAATCTACTTTATTAAGATTAATTAATGGTATATTTTTACCAGATAATGGCATTATTACTATTGATGGTGAAGAGGTTTTTGAAAATGAAAAAATAAAACAAGATTTAGTTTTTGTACCAGATGATTTATTCTTTTATCCGTCTTATACACTACTTGATATGGCAAAATATTATCAAGCAATGTATAAGAAGTTTGATATGGAATATTTAAAGAAATTAGCAAATACTTTAAAGTTAGATTTAAATAGAAAGATATCTACATTTTCTAAAGGTATGAAAAGGCAATGTGCTTTAATATGTGCGATATCTACAAATAGTAAATATATGTTTTTTGATGAAACATTTGATGGATTAGATCCTGTTATTAGAAATACTATGAAAAAGATACTCGCTAAACAAATGGAAGAAAATAATACTACAATAGTAATGACTAGTCATAATTTAAGGGAACTTGAAGATATTTGTGATAATTTAGGTTTATTACATAAGGGAGGAATATTATTTGAAAGTGATATAGATAGTATTAAGACTAATATGTATAAGGTACAGATATCACTTAAAAATGATTTTTCGGAAGATAGTTTTAAGAAAATTAATATTATAAACTTTAAAAAAGTAGGTAGTGTAGCAACGATTATTATTGATGATAAGAAGGGAAACTCTAAAAAGGAATTAGAAAAGTTAAATCCAGTAATTTTAGATTATTTACCACTTACTCTTGAAGAGGTATTTATTTATGAAATGGAGGCATTAGGATATGAATTTAATGAAATTGTTTAATAAGAATTATTTATTTCAGACATTAAAAAAATCTAAAGTAGTATTATCTATTTTTATATTTCTAATACCAATATTAAATACTATAATTTTAATTATGAATGCTAATAATAATAGTAATTTAATTTTAAAATTTAATACTGCTTCAGTAATTAATTTTATAGGAATATATTTTTTACCTGTAATAATATCGATATGTTTATTTAATTATATTTATAAAAAAAGAAGTGTTGATTTTGTTAATTCAATGCCAATATCTAGAAAAAGTATTTTTATAACTAATACTATCGCAGGGATAATTATTTTTGCTTCGATGTTAATAGTAAATGTTATTTTAATACTAATACTTAATTTAATTTTATCTAATGTTTATATTCCTTATATGATGCTTATAGATTATTTATGGTATTGGTTTATTGTATATATATTTGTTTTTAGTGCTACAAACTTGGCAATGACTATAAGTGGGAATGCTATTACGCAAATAGTTTTAACTTTATTATTAGTGTTCTTAATTCCTTATCTTAGTGCTTATTTTACATTGAGTAATGAAATAGATTATTCTTATCAAGCAAGATGTACTGATGAATCTTGTGTTCCAACTACTTATTATTGTGGAACAGATACTGAATGTAATATAAATAAGATATCTGGAATATATAATATAGATTATAATAAAATAACTGAAATAAAAGATAATAATTATACTGCACCATTTGGTTTTATTTATAGTTTAATTATGGGTAATGATGTATTAATAAATGCTGTTAGTGTTATAAAAATGATAGTTTTAACAGTAATATACACTATAGTTGGATATATATTATTTATAAAAAGAAAAATGGAAGTAAGTGAAACTTCATTTAAAAATATTCATATTCATAATATAGTAAGAGCATTAACTTTAATACCTATTGTATCTATTGCATATTTAATATGTAAGAATGCTGATGTGATTTCAATAATTTTTGTTTTAGTTTTAATATTAATATATTATTTTATCTATGATTTAATTACTAAGAAGGGTATTACTAATATTAAATTATCATTAATTTATTTTGTTGGTACAATATGTATTTTAACAATGATATTCTCTATTAATGATATAAGAAAAAAAGAAGAAATTAATTTATTAGATTATAAAGACATAAAAGAAATTGCGGTTGATCCATCAACATATATGTCTAAATATTATCAAACAGATTTGGATAAGTTATTTATAAATAACAAAGAAATAAAAGAAATAGTTACTAAAAATTTATTAGAATATGAAGAAAAAGAAAATTCAGTACATTTTAAAGGTATTATAAAACTTAAAAATAATAAAGAGTATAAAGTATCTATGTATATTCCAAAAGAAGACTATAATAAAATATTAGATATAATTAGTGAAGATAAAAAATATATTAAACAATATAAAGATTTTGATATAAATAAAATATATGCCGTTCAAGTAGGTAATAATATTTATTCTAAAAAAGATGGTACTAATATAATTAATCTAGTAAAAGATACAATTAATAAATTAACTTTAAAGGAATATTTAGAATTGCAAAGGAAATATAGTAGTGCTAGTGATACATTTAATATATCAATATATACTTATGAAAATCATACTACTAAAGAAAAAGTAATTAGTCCTTATGTTAGTTATGAATTACTTAATATGTCAGCAAACTCTAATAATAAATATTTTAAAGATAATGTTAGTTATATACTTCCTAGTTATTATTCAGTCGAAGCAATTGATTCATATCCATCTGATAACTATTATAGTGATTATTTATTGGTTTCATCAGCACAAGAAGAATTATATAATTTTGCTTTAAAGGAAAGTTCTAATGAAGTAGATATGCGAAAAGACTTTATAGTTTTAAAAATAGATATCGAAGGAGATTATTATATTTTCACTACAAATAATATTACAGGATATAAAGAAATTTTAGATAAGAAAAAAGAAGAATTAAAATCACTTGATGAGTATAAATATTATTTCGAAGAAGGTGATACTACTAATGATTATTAATTTAGATTATACTAGTAGAGTGCCAATATACGAGCAAATAGTAAATGAAATAGAAAGATATGTAGCACTTGGTATTTTAAAGGAAAAAGAACAAATCTTATCTATTAGAGAACTTGCTAGTAATTTAGGAATAAATCCTAATACGGTAAAAAAAGCATATTCAATTTTAGAAAATAATAAAGTAATAGTTAGTATTTCTACTAAGGGAACATTTATCGCAGAAAATGCTTCAAAAGTAAAAAAAGATAAAATCGAAGCATATATAAATGATATAAAAGTAATTATAGATAAATTATCTAAACTAGGAATATCTAAAGAAGAAATAATTAAGAAGTTATAATGAAATATTTTAAAAAAGTATTAATAATATTTAGTATTTTAATTATAAGTATTATATCAATTATTAATTTAATAGTAATATCTAAAAGTAATAATTTTATTGATAAAGATATTAATTATAATGATTATGATTATGTACTAGTTCTTGGGGCAAAGGTATATAAAGATAGACCTAGTAAAATGTTAAAAGATAGATTAGATAAAGCATTAGAGATTTATAATCAAAATAATAATATAAAAATAATTATTTCTGGGGACTCTATAAATTCAAAAGAATATGATGAAGTAGGAATAATGTATGATTATTTAATAAATAATAATGTTAATAAAGATAATATAATTACTGATACTAAAGGAATAAATACTAGTACAAGTATATTAAATACTAAAGAGATTGTTAATAATAAAAAAGTAATTATTGTTACTCAAAAATATCATTTATATCGTAGTGTTTATATGGCAGATGAAAAAGAATTAAATGCTATTGGAATATCTGCAGATTATAAAAAATATCCTGGAGAATTAACTAGAGGAATAAGAGAAATACTAGCAAGAGTAAAAGATTATGTATTAATAAAATTTAAATAGGCATAAGAAATTATGTCTTTTTTCTTGTGTTGAGTTATAATACATATGTTACAAAAAGTTAAATAAAAAAAGATACCATCTG